>PVBE011059365.1_pt1 | contig 167268 bp, 151 predicted proteins | sample 1631181 | NCBI WGS metagenome assembly PVBE01 (sample SAMN08397723, study PRJNA350692) | Marine metagenome, whole genome shotgun sequencing project. | isolation source: water | place: Pacific Ocean | collected 2012-04 | reverse complement strand
TAGATTCGGCAGTACATCTGCATGAGAGCAACCTGCAGGAATTTATTGAAGGCGCCGAACTGGACGCACCGCTGTTGGTGTATTGCTACCATGGGCATATGGGTGAGGATTCGCTGCATGGAGGCTGCACTGTTGGATTTTCAGTATAGCTTAATAGAATTATTTCAATCCGATAGGGTGTTTTTTTTATCAGCCTTCTCAAAAGCGCGTTTGATCGTCATCAGGGCCACCATGTAGATCATATTGAGCATGGACCAAGTGAAGATTTCCAGCGCCCAGAGTCGGTGTGAATCTTCCGAGAACAGTCGGGAAATAAAGATCAATCCCAACCAGGCACCGAGTACTACCAGTGACAATCCGGCACTCAGGCGCCAAACTCCCTGCCACTGTCTTAGCGCCGCGGCCGGCAGGGCGGCGCTGGCTGTGCTAACCAACAGCACAAACAGCACTATCAGGAGATTCCATGCCCATCCGCCAGCGTTGCTCGCAACAGCTTGAGTCGGTAATTCAGCAGCTACCACGACAAGCGACTGGGCGTGCGCAAAATACAGTGCCAGCAGGCACATCAGATAGCCGCGATATAGTGGAATTTTATTCAGAGCTGAATACTCCGTGTGCCTGGTTTTTCCAGTGCTACAGATTAAAACAAAGCACTGGTTCCCTCAAAGCTTTGTTTGAAGGGCTATTCCTGTTTCGGAGTAGAATGATGCTTCGACCCGAAGTCTATTAAAGCCGAGGTAATTCATGAGATTTCAATATTTGGCCATAACATTGTTGGCTTGCCTGCTAGTCGCCTGCACCACCGGCAGTAGCTCTTCTATCCCTGATCGCATCGTAGCAGAGCGCGCTGGCTTCATCCCCGAAGGTATTGAATACGATACCAATAATGGCCGGTTTCTCACCGGCTCACTGGCCGATGGCACAATCTACCAGATTTCCAATCGGGGCAGCATGACAGCTGTAATTACTGATACAGCGTTAATGGCGAGTGTCGGTATCGAAGTCGATGAGGTGCGGAATCGCTTGCTGGTTGCCAATTCTGACCGTGACAGCAGTACAGGGGCCGCCATGCTCGGAATCTATGATCTAGGTAGTGGTGAACGCTGGCGATGGTAGATTTGTCGGGGAGTATTGAGGATCCAGGCGTTGAAGCCAACTTCTTCGCCAATGACGTCGCAGTAAGCGCCGCAGGGGTAGCCTTCGTCACAGATACAGGCATGAGCATCATCTATAAGGTAGACACCTATTATCGAGCCAGTGTGCTTATCGACTTCGGGCGAGAATCGGGATTTAACCTGAACGGCATCGAATACAATCCCGAGGGTTATTTAATCGCCGTATCGTCGGGAACCGGCAGTTAATTAGAATTCCGGTAGATAATCCGCAGCGCTGGTCTATCGTGGATATCGACTTCCCGGCGACGGGCTGGTGTGGGCAGCCAACGGAGGACTCGTTTCGACTTCCAATAACACCGGCAGTGTCATGAAGTATGCCAGCGACGAGCATTGGATGAGCGCCCGGCTCACCGGCATGGCAAACTTCGAGGGGCAAGCTACAACGGCAGCAGCTGTTGGCAGCGAAATATTTGTGGTGCAGCCCATTTTGGGGATGCAGACCCACCGGTAATAGTGCGTGCCCGATTTTAAAGGTATCGGGTCGCACAGTTTAGCTTGGGTATTCATGATTGTTATAACAGACGTTACGGGTCGTACCGACTAATTGTTCAGAGGATCCCTAGCGCAGTAAACGAAAAAATTCGCGTAAGTCATTCAGGTAGAGCTGCGGTTTTTCCAATGCAGCGAAATGCCCGCCTTCATCCATGACACTCCAGTGGCGCAGGTCATAGGCAGCCTCGGCCCAGGCACGGGGTGTTATAAAAATTTCCGCTGGAAAAATTGCAGCCCCGGTCGGTACGTCGATATAGCCGATGGGGTTTTCTACAGCGGTCTTACTGTTCTCATAATAGATACGCGTGGAGGCGGTTATGGTACCAGTGAACCAGTAGATAGCGATGTTGGTTAGAATTTCGTCTTTACTGAAGTGATTATCCAGATAGCCATCTGCGCCTTGCGGCATATCGGTCCAGCCATGAAACTTCTCGGTGATCCAGGCTGCCAGCCCTGCCGGAGAGTCATTTAATCCATAACCCAGGGTTTGCGGCTTACTGCCTTGAATTTGTTGATAGGCGCGCTCGTTCTGCATATAGGCGCCACGGGCAGTGCGAGCTGCCTCCTCTGCGTCGGTCACGGCATCTCGTTGTTGCGGATCACTGGGAGCTCCTGCCAGCATCATGTTCGAATGCAGCCCAATGAGCCGCTGCGGGTAATTATTAGCAAGATGACGATTGATGATCGCTCCCCAATCTCCGCCGGCTATGGCGTAACGGGGGTATCCAATTTTTTCCATCAAGGCGGCGAGCACGTGGGCGATCTTCTCGGGACTATAGCCCGGCTGGTTGGGAATTCCGGAGAATCCGAAGCCTGGTAGAGAGGGCGCGATCACGTGAAAGGCATCGGCGCTGTCTCCGCCATGGGCAAGTGGGTCGGTGAGCGGCCCGATAATCTTGGTGAATTCACTGATGGAACCGGGCCACCCGTGGACGATCATCAGCGGTATGGCATCGGGATTCTCGGAACGCTGATGAATAAAGTGCATTGCTAACCCATCAATTTCAGTTTTGAATTGATCGAATTGATTTAATTGAGTTTCCTGTTCACGCCAATCGAAGTCATCCTGCCAGTATTCGATGAGTTCAGTCAGGTAAGCGATATCGGTGCCGTATTCCCAGCTGCTGTTATCGATCTGGTCCGGCAGGCGGGTATTCCGCAGGCGCCGCTGTAGGTCTGCGATTGCCGCATCGGGAACGGCTATTTCGAAAGGGGTGATGGGCGCGGCGTCGTTGTTTGCCAGGCGTGCAATATCAGAGGGCATAGTGTCAGAAGCCATAGGAACACTCGTTGGAGACTGATTGATGGTAGTTGTTAGTGTCGCAGGGTTCGCCGCTACAGCCCTTATAGCAGCCAAACACCCCAGCAAGCCTAATACCATAATAAGCAGTGGGAGCGGTGGCGCGCGTAATATTCGATGCATGGGAACCTCAATATTCACTTCAGTTTACTATTTTCGATGGCTGTGTTTTGCTCACCGAATCTGCTGATCTCCAATGCTGCGGATATTAATGGAACAGGACTGAATTGCAGTACAATACCCGGCACTGGAAACCGGCTCGAGGCATCATGCCGCAATCCTATTAATCAATCAAACTGAGCCAAAAAGCGCCAGGAATACCTGATGTTGTTCAAGCGAAGTGACAAACCACTTGAAATGCCTACGCGGGAAAATGCTCTTCCTGACCGGGAAGAGCCAATTGATTTTTCGCCCCTGCACTTCGTATCGGGGAGGCGCATTGCAGAGCCGATGCCAGCACAACTGGCAAGAGCAGTATTCGGGCTCGGTTGTTTCTGGGGAGCCGAACGGCTCTTCTGGCAGTTGCCTGATGTCTATAGCACCGCCGCAGGCTACGCCGGCGGACTGACTTCCAATCCAAGCTATGCAGATGTCTGCAGTGGACTTACCGGTCACACTGAAGTCGTGCTGGTGTATTACAATCCCGCCGAAATCTCCTATCAGCAGCTGCTCGCCACTTTCTGGGAGTCACATGATCCCACCCAGGGTTTGCGGCAGGGCAATGACATGGGTAGCCAATACCGCTCGGCGATCTATACCACATCAGCACCACAACTGACCGATGCGAAAAACAGCAGCAGGCAATTTCAGTCCGCTCTGAGTGAAAAAAACTTTTCTGCAATCACAACTGAAATCAGAGCACTAGAGGAGTTTTTTTATGCTGAGGATCACCATCAACAATATCTCGCCAAGAACCCTGGTGGGTATTGTGGTCTGGCCGGCACCGGTGCCAGTTATCAGCAGAGACTCAATGCAGGCCAGCTTTAGCAACCGAAAAACTGTCTGATTTCCATTTCTTTGGCCATCGCATCGTCGAAGCCGAGCTGCCACAGCGCAGTGCAAAATCCTGTCTCGAACAAGATAAGGCTCAGCATAGTTCCCGATGATTCCTCTTTGATGTAACGCGACATGGGTTTGGGTAACTCGTCGTAATACTCCATGGCCAACAGGTTGAGTTGCTTGCTGGGTGAAATTTCCAATAGCTCCACCTCGATCAACTCGATGTCGTGATCGCGTATGGCCCGTTTCGATACATAGGGTATGATCTCATTTACATGGCGTAGGGTTTCCAGGTCGTTTTCGAGCGTGTCCACGAAGGCACTATTGAGGATATGGCCAATAATCTGCGGCAGTGAGGGTTGTTCTTTTAGTTCGTCTTCCAAAGGAGCCTGGGTAGAGTTTCCGCTTACGCCAATGGCCAGGATGCGTCGGGCGCCGAGGTGGATGGCTGTGCTGGTGGGTGCCAATTGGCGGATTGCGCCGTCTCCATAATATTGGTTGTCTATCTGCACCGCCGGGAAGATGATGGGGATCGCCGTCGACGCCATGAGGTGTGGTAAGGCCAGCTCGGTTCGGATGCCGATTCGGTGCGGTCCCTGCCAATCCTCAATTCCCTTAACTGCCTGATAAAAAGACACCGATTCTCCCGTGCTATAGGCCGACGCCGTGACGCTTACCCCATCCAGCAGGCCGAGATCGATGTTGCGTTGGATACGCTCGAACTTGATTACCCGCTGCAGTAAGCCCACCAGTGGGTCGTTGTTCAACAGAGCGACTCTACCACCCCCATTGGATTTGCTGCCCATCATGGTCAACAGCACATTGGAAGCACTGCTGAGCAGGTTGCCCGATTGAGGATCGTAGATCTGCTCGCTTCGGATGTTCTTCCAGATATACTCCAGCGTACGCACCCCAGTGCGTAATCGCTGGGCGTGGGTGGCAATTGAGGCGGCATTCAGCGCACCGGCAGAGGTTCCGGAAATGATATCGAAGGGATTACTGGAGTGCTTGGGCAGAATATTGGCCACCGCACGTAACACGCCAATCTGATACGCAGCTCGTGAGCCTCCCCCGGATAAAATTAATCCGATGGGGCGTTTTTTTGGATCTGTCAAAATGCTCATCGTTCCAGACTATCGGCCGCATGCAGGTACATTGCAGCACTCGAACGCCAACCTGGCTGCCCACCGTTTAACGCATCGGAGATGGCAAATAAATGCCGCTAGAACTACACTGGAACGGGTAGCTCTCTTGCGCTACCCGGGAACTGTAAATCATCATGGCTACTAAGCAACAACCCAAGATAGATCCGTTAGTTATAGCGATTTCCTCGCGTGCTCTATTCGACCTGGATGAGAGCCATCGGGTGTTTGAAGAAGAAGGGCTGGATGCGTTTCAGAAATACCAGATAGCCCGAGAAGACGAACCCTTAGAGCACGGCGATGCCTTCTCGCTGGTACAGAAGCTGCTGAACCTGAATACACAGCTCGACCAATCGCCCGTAGAGGTGATTCTGCTGTCGCGAAATAGCGCCGATACGGGACTCAGGGTATTTAATTCGATCCAGCATTATGAGCTGGATATTTCCCGGGCCGCATTCTGCGGAGGCGATAGCCCTTATCGCTATATTCCGGCCTTCAATAGCCACCTGTTTCTCTCCACCGATGGAGCCGACGTGCGGCAGGCTCTCGAGTTCAATGTCGCTGCAGCCACTATCCTGCCCTCGAAGAAATCTACGACACAGCGGGAATTATTGAAAATTGCCTTCGATGGCGATGCAGTTTTATTCTCGGATGAGTCAGAGAAAATTTATAAAACCAAAGGCTTAGAGGCTTTTACTGAGAATGAACGTGAAGCAGCCAACGAGCCGTTAAGTGGCGGTCCTTTCAAGCCGTTTCTAGCCAGTCTGCAACAGATCCAGGGTGCATTTCCGGTCGGCGAAGCACCCATTCGCACTTGCCTGGTGACAGCGCGTGCCGCACCGGCCCATGAACGGGTAGTGCGTACCCTGCGAGCCTGGAACATCCGAATCGATGAGTCGTTGTTCCTGGGCGGCCTGGACAAGGGTCAATTTCTGCAGGCTTTTGACGCTGATGTGTTCTTCGATGATCAGCAGGGGCACTGTGAGTCGGCTCGAAATCATGTCGCCACCGGTCATGTGCCTCACGGTGTAGCAAATAAATAGCAATTATTTCAAGTAGATAAACGAATTTCCTAAGCTATAACTTAGAATAGGATGTAATAGAATCCCAGGCTGAGCAAAATTGCTGTAAGCAGAGTCAGCAGGTAGCGATCGGGTACCTGATTGCTGATGCGAGATCCGACATGGATAGCCGGCAGGGAGCCCAGCAGCAAGCTTACAAGCAGCATCAAGTCCACATAGCCGGCCAGTAGATAACCCAGACCGGCAATAAAAGTAAGCGGCACCGCATGGGCGATATCCGTCCCAATGATACGCACCGCCGTGGTCTGACTGTAGATCATCAACAGGATCGCTGCGCCGAAGGCGCCTGCCCCAACGGAGGACAGGGTCACGCACACTCCCAGCAGTAACCCCATGACCAGAGTTACGGCAGCGCGGTACCGGTGAACGGGTTGCATGAAGAATTCTGGTTTTTCCTCTACGGCGCTCGATCTCATTTTATCTTTAAATATCAATATGATAGCGGTCGTTATTAACATCACACCCAAACTTAATGTCAAGAGTTCCTCAAACTCCGGAGACTCCTGAAAGGCTGAGTTGAGCAGCGTCCCATGCAGCAGGATTGACACTGGAATACTGCCCGATGCCAGCAATAGCACGATCTTCCAGTCAACATTGCCACGTCGATGATGGGATAGTGCGCCGCCTGCCTTGGTAATAGCGGCGTACAGCAGGTCGGTGCCGATTGCTACAGGCGCCGAGTAGCCGAATAACAGGAGCAGGGGAGTCATAAGCGATCCTCCCCCAACGCCGCTTAAACCGATCGCGAAGCCTACAACGGCACCGGCGAGGATGTGCAGTACAAATTCCATAAACCACTGCCTGGTGAGAAGGGGTGAAAGGTAGGCGCTTACAGCTATACTTAAAAGGAATATATTGGCATATTCTTATAACTGTATAGAATATAGAGAAATTGGCTCTGAGTAGATCACTATGAAACTACAGCAACTGCGCTATATCTGGGAAGTTGCCCGGCATGAACTGAATGTGTCCCATACAGCCGCAGGCCTGCATACGTCACAGCCAGGAATCAGCAAACAAATCAGAAAGTTGGAGGAAGAACTTGGAGTAGAAATCTTCTCCCGTAGCGGAAAACATCTGAGTCACATCACACCAGCAGGGGTGTCGATACTGCGGGCTGCCGGTGAAATCATGCAGAAGGTGGAGACTATACAGGCAATGTCCCGGGAGTTTCGCGATGAGGAGAGTGGTAGCCTGGCTATCGCCACTACCCACACCCAGTGCCGCTATGTGCTTCCACCGGTAATTCGTGAGTTTATCAAGAAATTCCCGGAGGTTGCGCTGCATATGCATCAAGGGACTCCGGTGCAGATCTCTGAACTGGCAGTAAATGGGACAGCCGACTTCGCGATCGCCACAGAGGCGATGGAGTTGTATAGCGACCTGATCATGATGCCCTGTTATAGCTGGAATCGAGCGCTGCTCCTGCCTAAATCGCACCCACTTACACAAGTAAATGAGCTAACCCTCGAAAAAATATCAACTTTCCCCCTCGTGACCTATACGTTTGGGTTCACCGGAAGGTCTAAGCTGGATGAAGCATTCAGCAAGCAGGGCCTGTCGCCGCGGATCGTTTTCACCGCTTCTGATGCCGATGTCATCAAAACCTACGTACGGCTGGGTCTGGGGGCCGGAATTGTCGCGAAAATGGCCTATGACCCGGCCACGGACCAGGACCTGGTAGCCATCGATGCGAGCCATCTGTTCGAGCCAAGCATAACCAGGGTTGGCTTCAGAAGGGGGACTTACTTACGTAGTTATATGCTTGATTTTATTGAGATGTTTGCACCGCATCTGCAGCGAAATCTGGTGCTGGAGGCGAGTAGCTGCCAAACCCCGGGTGAACTGGACGAGCTGTTTGGCGATGTGAATCTCCCTCTGCACTGACTTAGCCTCTCCTGGCCAGACGCTCGGTGGCTGGGCCAGGGGCAGCAGTCAGTCTTCGGTATTCAGCTTGGCCAGGTGCAGTCCACATTCTTTGATAGTAGCTTCTTCCCACCACCAGCGGCCCTCTCGTTCATGCTGGTTTGGCCCGATAGGCTTGGTGCATGGCTCACAGCCTATGCTCACATAGCCGCTGTCGTGTAGTTCATTGTAGGGGATATCGAACATGCGGATGTAGTTCCAGACCTCCGTAGAGCTCCAATCTGCCAGGGGATTGACCTTGATGACCGGGTGGGACTCGGTGGAAAACTGGCTGTCGAGTTCGATTATCGGCATCTCAGCCCGGCTCGGGCTCTGATCGCGGCGCTGGCCGGTAATCCAGGCATCGACGCCGTTTAGTTTGCGGCGCAGAGGCGCCACCTTGCGGATCTCGCAGCATTCCTCATGACCGTCTTCATAAAAGCTGTACAAGCCCTTGCTTTTGATAAGTTTCTCAAGTCGCTCAGAATTGGGGGAAAGCATCTCTATCGGCATGTCATAGTGGCTTCGAACACGCTCTATGAAGCGATAAGTCTGCGGGTGCAGGCGACCTGTATCCAGGGTGAAGACCTGCAGTGGCAGCGACAGTTTGCTGGCCAATTCGATCAGCAGCACATCTTCAGCACCGCTGAAGGAGATGAGCGCACTCGGCAGGCGCTCGAAGACTTGCTTGAGTATTTCCTTGGGCTGAAGTTCCTGGAGGCTGTCATTAAGCTTCCCGATTTCCTTACTGCTTAACATGAAATTTCCTGTTCTCTGGAATCTTGCGCAGGGTGTCCCGTTGATCGGGGCACATTCTCGGCTATTTGTTTCGGTGGGTAAAGCCACGGCTTGGGAATTCGGAGCCCCAATCGTGAAATAAGGAGATCAATGTTCCACGTGAAAAAGCCAATGATATTAACGACTTAGACTGTCTAAAAGCAGCCCTCACACAAGATATGGTTGATGAATGACAAAGTGTTGCCATATCTAGTAGATTCATTTCATGCAGACCATGATTTCCTGTTCCGACGCGGGCGTATCTGCTAGATTGTCACGCTTTTACACAAGCCCTTTTTCAAATCAAGGAGTTGTACCCATCATGGAGATTGCCTGCCTGGACCTCGAAGGCGTACTGATACCGGAAATATGGATCGGATTCGCGGATAAAACCGGAATTGAAGAACTCAGAGCTACCACTCGTGATATTCCTGATTATGATGTGCTGATGCGGCAGCGGCTGAGCCTGTTAAGGGAACATCAGCTGGGTCTGCCGGATATTCAGGAAGTTATCGCCACGATGACTCCGATGGAGGGGGCAAAGGAGTTCATAGATTGGTTGAAAGAGCGTTTTCAAGTAGTAATTCTGTCAGATACTTTCTATGAGTTCTCGCACCCGCTAATGCGCAAGTTGGATTTCCCGACATTGTTCTGCCATCACCTTATCGCGGATGAGAGCGGGGCGATCGTGGACTATAAGCTGCGCCAGCATGATCCGAAGCGACAGTGTGTGAAGGCCTTCCATAGTTTGAATTTTCGGGTCATTGCCAGCGGTGACTCCTATAACGACACCACCATGCTCGCCGAGGCGGATGCAGGCATCTTGTTCAAGGCGCCTGTTAAGGTAATCGAGGAGTTTCCGCAGTTCCCGGCTGTGGAGTCCTACGCCGAACTCAAACAGCAATTTTGCCAGGCTAGTAATCGAAATTTATCTGTATAGAAAACATCAATTATAGAGTATAGCTATTTGATATATTAGACTATTCAAAGTGTGATCTACAACACACTTTGAATTCTGGCAGGCTTGGAACTGTCTGCACCCCCTAGTGCATGGGCTATGTTGCATCCTCGGTGACAAGGCTGCCCTGGTTGATGAGTTCGAGTAGTAGCCGCTGCCCTTCAGTACTCATCTTTTCAATAGGAAAACTCCAGTTATTTAAAGGGCTTGTTGAACAAATCTCAACTACAATGTCAAGTAACTGATGAGATAAGCTGAATACTTCACCATCGGCAAAGAGCAGCACTTCCCCAGCATCGGTGCTATCCAGGAATGCGAAGCGAGATCCGGCATTGCGCCGAATGACCCTGTCATTTTCTAGCAGCGCACCCAGCTCAGCCTGCTGCAACGGTCTCGCCATGGGCTGAATAAATTCCGGATACTTAGGACGCGTAACAAGGCAACCGAACCAGTTGGCGAATGATGCGGGCTTCGTGAAAGCCTTCGATACCAGTTCAAAAGCATTCTGTAGGCTGAGCGGATCTATCTCCCCGGCATAAGCAGGTATCGCAGGGGGGGAATCGCGGAAGCGACAGTCTGAATCCGTTGCCGCTATCAAGTAGTCCCCAAACCCCTCCAACATCTCCGCCAGTGAAGGATCGCGAAAGCCGATGGAATAGCACAGGCCTGCTGTGCTTGCCAATCCCCAATGAGCATAACCAGGCGGGAGGTACAGGACATCACCGGGATTCAGGACATATTCCGCAGTTGCCTCGAATGAATCCAGCAGCGCCAAACCGGATTGATTGCGAATACGGGTCTTAGAGTCACACAACTGACCCACCTGCCACGTGCGCTGTCCGCTACCCTGCAGCAGAAACACATCGTAGTAGTCGAAGTGGGGGCCAACACCACCGGCAGGGGTGGCATAAGAGACCATTACATCGTCGATACGCCAACTTGGAATGAAGTCAAACTGGGTTTTTAGACTCGCTACGCCCGAATCCCACAGGTCAACAGCCTGCACCAGCAGTGTCCAGTCAAGCTCTGGCAGTTTACGGAACCGTTGTTCAGGAAATGGGCCATGCTCTAACTGCCACTGCGAATTGTCTTTGCTGGTCACCAGCCGGCTTTCCACTGCTTTCTCGCAGGCGAGCCCGGCGAGCTCTTCAGCGGTCAGTGGATCGACAAAATCAGGCAAGAATCCTGGCAAGAATACCGGTGTCCGCTGCCACTTCTGCTGCAGGAATTGCGGGGTGTCAAACGCGGCATTGCGCTTAAACCCGGTCAAATATCGCCTGCCTGTTCAATGGCGTTTCCCAGATAGCTTCTTGGGGTGAGTTCCAGCAGCTGCTGCCGAGCTGATTCGGGTATGTCCAGGGCATTCACGAAATCCTGTATGGCGGCTTGGCTGATACCCTTGCCGCGGGTGAGTTCCTTCAACTTCTCGTAAGCTTGCTCTACACCGTAGCGGCGCATCACGGTCTGAATAGGTTCGGCGAGAATTTCCCAACAGCTATCGATATCTTTATAAATTGCTGCAGGATTCAGTTCTAACTTATTGAGTCCTTTGATAGTAGAACGATAAGCTATCAGGCCATATGCGAAACTGACGCCGATGTTTCTGAGCACAGTTGAATCGGTGAGGTCACGTTGCCAGCGTGAGATGGGCAACTTCGCCGCCAGATGGTTAAGCACGGCGTTGGCCATGCCCAGATTGCCTTCGGAATTCTCAAAATCGATCGGATTGACCTTATGGGGCATGGTTGAAGAGCCAATCTCTCCCGCGACTGTCTTCTGTTTGAAGTAGGCAAGCGATATATAAGCCCAAATATCCCTATCAAAATCAATAAGTACCGTGTTGAACCTAGCAATGCTGTTGAGCAGCTCAGCTAGATAGTCATGGGGTTCGATCTGGGTTGTTAAAGGATTCCAGTCGAGCCCCAGGCTATCCACGAATTCATGGGCAAGCTTGTGCCATTCGATTTCAGGGTAGGCGGCCAGGTGAGCGTTATAGTTGCCGACGGCTCCGTTGATTTTACCCAGTATCTGCGTGGCTTCGACCTGACTCTGCTGCCGCCGGAGTCGGTAGCATACATTAGCCAGTTCCTTACCGACGGTGGTTGGCGAGGCCGGTTGGCCATGGGTGCGGGATAACAGCGGTTGGTCGGCGTAGTCTCGTGCCAGGCCGGCCAGGATATCAATCAATTCCTGCATGGCCGGGATGAGGATCTTGTCGCGCCCCTGCTTGACCATCAATGCGTAGGCCAGGTTATTGATATCTTCGGAAGTGAAGGCGAAATGCACGAACTCCAACTGATTCTTCAGTCCCGCGCAATCTTCAAGTTTTTCTTTAATAAAATACTCTACCGCCTTCACATCATGGTTGGTTGTAGCTTCTATTTCCTTAATACGCTGGGCATCGATCGGTTCGAATTGTTCGTACAAGGCCTGCAGTCTGTCCTGGTCACTGGCTGCAATGGCGTCGAGTTCTGCCACTTGAGGATGGGCCGCGAGTTGTATCAACCACTTCACTTCCACCATCACGCGGTAGCGCATGAGGGCGAACTCGCTAAAATAGGGCGCTAATTCATTACATTTACTGTTGTAACGCCCATCCAATGGGGAAATTGCCAACAAAGCGCTGGATTGAGAATCTGGCATATTGATTTCCTAGACAGGCGCGATCAGTTTGCGTCTGATATCACCTGCAGTTGCGTGTATTCTTTTCCGATAAAAAACCATTCGCCAACGGCGTCCACCGAGTTGATACCACAGTACTGCCGATCGGATACCGGCTAGCAAGAGGCTACGGATCTTGTTAGCGACTTTTTCATTCTTGAGGTTTTCGATCTTGCCCTGTACCTGGATGCGAAAGGACAGGGTGCTGATTGTATCTTGATAAACCGACGCTAGCTGCTGAAAAATTCGATCCTGCTGGTAAAGTTCATCGCTGTCGATTTCGTCGTGAGCGGCGCTATCGACTTCCTGTACTGGCTGAATGTCCCGCAAACGCTCGCGTACTGAATTTTCCATGGCGGCGTTTCCCACTAGGCGGTTACGCAGCGACAGCATGCCGAGGGTGTAACGAATCACTTCGGCATTTTCCCGTAACTGATTATTGGAGAATATGTCCTGCACCGTCCGCAATCCGAGGCCTAAATCTGCTACGCGCGGGTAGACTTCCTCGACAGAGCCAGGGTTGAGTACCAGTAAAGGATTAACACAGGCGATCAGATCGCTCTGAGGCGCGCGGCCGCTGGTCGCCAGGCTGTGAACCAATACGGCGCATTGAGCGACTGCGGCCAAGGCAATATTCTGGTGTTCCCAAGGGCTGAAATTATCTGATGTACTGTTCAATAATAGCCCCCCCGAGGCAGCGCTGATCCTGATAAAAGACGATGTATTGCCCCGGCGTCACCGCGCGCTGAGGCTCGTCGAAGCTCACCGCCACCTGCCCGTCGGGCATCTGCGTAACCGTACAGGATTGGTCGGATTGCCGGTAGCGAATTTTAGCCCCACAGCTAAGCGGAAGCTCTGGTGCTTCACTATTAATCCAGCGCGGCGCTGCTGCTACCAATTGACTCGAAAAGAGGTCGCGGTTTTCGTTTCCCTGGCCAACTACCAGTACGTTTCGGTCGAGATCTTTCGCCACGACATACCAGGCAGCTTCGGCGCGATGATGAACACCACCAATGCCAAGGCCCTGGCGTTGCCCATAGGTGTAATACATCAGACCGGCATGCCTGCCCAGAGTTTCGCCGTCATTACTCTCTATCTCGCCGGGCTGCGCCGGTAGATATCGCTCCAGAAAATCCTTAAATTTTCTTTCGCCGATGAAGCAAATTCCAGTGCTGTCCTTCTTGTCATGTGTGGTCAATTGCAAATCAGCGGCGATTTGTCTTACTTCGCTTTTATCCAATTCTCCTAACGGAAACAAAGTGTTATGTAGGCAAGTTTCATTAACTTCGCAGAGAAAGTAACTCTGATCCTTATTGTTATCCCTGCCTTTCAATAAATGCGTGGCCGAACCGGTCTCCTGCTTGCGGACGTAATGTCCAGTCGCAATGAAGTCTGCCCCTAAGCTATGGGCATAGTCCTGGAAAGCCTTGAATTTGATCTCCCGATTACACAGCACATCCGGATTTGGGGTCCTGCCAGACTTGTATTCCGCCAGAAAATGTTCGAACACGTTATCCCAGTACTGGGTGGCGAAGTTGACAGTTCGTAAGTCAATCCCTAGCGAGTCACAAACCGATTGTGCATCCATCAAGTCTGTCATTGCCGTACAGTATTCGGTGCCATCATCCTCTTCCCAGTTTCGCATGAAAAAGCCTTCCACCTGGTAGCCCTGTTGTTGCAATAAATGGGCGGCTACTGAGGAATCGACTCCACCAGACATGCCCACAATGACGCGAGTGGATGCAGGATCGTGTTGTGGAGGGTGATTATTCATTGGGGCCAGCCTTTATTAAGATCCAGGGGATAGGTGATACCGTGCTCATAATCGGCAAGCACTTCCAACACCATGGGGCTGCGCAGATCTGCCTCAAGAGCTCTTACTTCATCGAGTCGCAGCCAGAGCGCTTGCAGAATTTCTGAGCCGAGTTCACGGTCAGGCTCCCTGCAAACGGGATCGGCGATGAAACAGTGTCGTACGTAACAGACTCCATTGTGTTGCGATGTGTAGTGGTAAACACCTAGAAATGCTGTGACCCTGACTCGCCAGCCAGTTTCCTCGAGTGTTTCCCGCTCGGCAGCAGCTACCAGGGATTCGCCCAACTCGAGATGACCCGCCGGTTGATTATAGACTGTTCGTCCATCGTCATTTTCTTTCACCATTAGAAACCGGCCAGAGAGCTGAACGACTGAGGCGACTGTGATGTGAGGTGCTTTATGCATGGGTTACGCAATCCTTAATACCTGCAATGCTATACTCTAAAAGCTCGTCTGATCAATGTCCTATCTTCTACTACTAAGAACCCTCTTTAGCTTCACTGTCTAAAAGGGGATAATGCCACCCTAGGAATCCATGCCATGAGTGAATTAAGCCACATCGATAGTCAGGGCAATGCCCAAATGGTTGACGTAGGTGACAAGCCTTCCAGTCAACGTATTGCTATCGCTCGGGGACAGGTCAAGATGGCTGCCGACACTCTGCAGCTGATAGCCAGGGGTGAGCACAAGAAGGGTGACGTGTTGAGCGTGGCGAGGCTTGCCGGCATACAGGCTGCCAAGCAGTGTTCCCAACTAATTCCGCTCTGCCATCCATTGATGCTGTCCTCGGTCGATGTAGATTTGCAGCTCGACGAGCAGGATTCCCTGGTTACAATTTCTGCGCGTTGTAAGGTAAACGGCCCCACGGGTGTGGAGATGGAGGCGCTCACGGCTGTCTCTGTAGCCGCATTGACCATCTATGACATGTGCAAGGCAGTGGACAAGGACATGCTGATCGAAGGCATTTGCCTGGTGGAGAAATCCGGAGGACGAAGTGGTCATTATCAGCGCCAGGACCAAGCATAAGCATAAGCAGGCGGGCTATTCATTTACTATGTTAACTATACATTACTTCGCCAGTATTCGTGAGGCGCTGGATACAGACAGCGAGCAGCTGGCGCTACCGGAATCGGTATCGAGTATCAACGACCTGATTGTGTATCTCGGTACAAACAACCCAGCATTCCAGTCCTTGTCCGCTGCAGATAACAAAATGTTGGTCGCGGTAAATCAAACAGTTGTAGATAAAAGCTACAGGCTTTCCGAGAATGATGAAGTCGCGTTCTTTCCGCCTATGACTGGCGGCTAGCAGATGATTTCCATCCAAACTGAAGATTTTGATCCAGCTGAAGAGTACAGCCGTCTCAAGGAGGCGGCGGTCGATGCCGGTGCTATCGTGATATTTACAGGTCTCGTGCGAGAAGATCACGATCATCGGGATGCAGGAGGCAGCCCTGTCAGGTCACTGCATCTCGAACACTATGCGGGCATGACCGAGAAGAGCCTACAGTCCATTGTCGATGAAGCCAACACCAGATGGCGATTGTTAGCGACGAGAGTCATTCATCGTGTTGGAGAACTCAAGCCGTCGGATCAGATCGTGCTGGTCGGTAGTGCCAGCGCACATCGACAGGATGCATTCGAGTCAGCGCAGTTTATTATGGACTTCCTGAAAAGCAAGGCGCCGTTCTGGAAAAAACAGACAACTGAGCAGGGTAGCGACTGGGTAGAGAGCAGGGATTCAGACGCCGAAGCCATCGAACGCTGGCAGAAATCGGTCTAATTAGGCTCTAACGACCGTCTGGTTAGAAGGCTTCCTCAGACACCCACTGTCCCGGTTCCAGGCTGCCTAGCTGCCAGTCTCCAATACTGATTCTCACCAGCCGTAATGTCGGAAAGCCCACGGCAGCCGTCATGCGTCGAACCTGGCGGTTCCTGCCTTCACGAATCGTCAGCTCTATCCAACTGGTGGGTATGTCTTTTCTTTTTCGGATCGGCGGGTCACGTTGCCAGAGTTGTGGTGCATCGACTAGCAGGACTTCGGCAGGTCCAGTGATCCCGTTTTTCAATTCGACGCCTTTGGATAGCTGAAAAATTGCCGTATCAGTAATTTCGCCCTCTATCTGAGCGAGGTACGTCTTGGCAGTCTTGAATTTCGGATCGGCAATCTGCTGTTGCAACTTTCCATCATCGGTAAGCAGCAGCAGGCCTTCGGAGTCCTTGTCGAGCCGGCCGGCCGCGTAGAATCCTTTGCAATCGATATATTCAGCGAGAGTGCGCTGGCCGGCATCGGCAGTGAATTGGGATAGCACACCGAATGGTTTGTTAAAGAGTAGCAGCTGCGACATGTAAAATGGCTGATAGGAGGCAAGAAAAATCTGAGCCGAATGAAATCCTCAGGCTTATGAAAAGGACTATCCAATGATGTGGTGTCTTAGTGCGGCAGGGTTCAGGCTATCTCAGTTAATTCGGCCTAATTAGTATTGGCAGCAGTTTCTTCGCTGGCCGGTTCCTCGGCATGCTCTTCTGCTGGTAATTCTTCGGGGGTTAGTTCTTCGGCGGGTGCCTCTTCCGCTGGCTGTTCTTCTGCGGATTGTTCTTCCGGTGCGGCAGCGGTTTCCGAGAGTGGCTTGATGTTAGCCGCGTGAAGTCCTTTCGGGCCCTCGATAGTGTCGAAGGAAACCATCTGACCTGCTTTAAGGGTTTTATATCCTTCCATGCCTATCGCAGAGTAATGAGCGAATAAATCATCGCCTCCGTCGTCAGGCAAAATAAAACCAAATCCTTTAGCATTATTGAACCATTTAACTTGCCCGGTACCCATAGTAATACTCCGTACTTCTTATTATTTTCAAGCTTCTTGCTAACTTATTATTAGGTGGCTGTTTGACCACAATTGATGTCATACACCATAGCTACAGCAATGTCAAAGCTCTCTACCGATCCTCCGACTCCGCTGGTCTGCTGTAAGCGATTGAATTTCGCGGAATTAGTCCCAATAAGTGATAGAATCGGACCAGCCTTAGCAACAAGGGAGGGAACTACAAAAGCCTTTTCACAGACCTAGTTGTGGCGCAAAATATTCGTCATCTGGTAGAGACTGAGCAGCCTATTTGAGCTTGTCATGAGTACTTACAAGAAACTGTTATCCGAGCTACAGATGAGCAAACTCCCCATGCGTCCGCGCAACTCGCAGGATGATGGGGATAATGAGCATGACGCCGGGTTCGCAACCACTACAGAAAAACCCAAGCTTAAACGGCCGCCGTTGTACAAGGTTATTCTGATTAATGACGACTACACCCCGATGGATTTTGTAGTCGATGTGCTACGCTCATTCTTCAATATGAATGTGGAGAAGGCGACCCAGATCATGCTGAAGGTACACACAGAAGGAAAAGGTGTTTGTGGTGTGTATAGCAAAGATGTTGCGGAAACCAAGGCTAGCCAGGTAAACGACTATTCCCGGGAATGTGAGCAACCTCTTTTATGTTCCGTTGAGGTAGATCGATAAATCTAACCATCCATTGACCGACAATCATTGATATCACATGTTAAGCAAAGACTTAGAAACCACACTCAATCTCGCATTTAAAAGTACACGTAAAAAACGTCATGAATTCATGACGGTAGAACATTTATTGCTGTCACTACTTGACAATGAAGTAGCATCCAGTGTGCTAGTGGCCTGCGACTGTGACCTGAGCCGCCTGCGCGGTGAGCTGGTCGATTTTGTCGATGCAACAACACCCCTGATTCCTGAATCTGAGGAGACTCGCGAAACCCAACCTACATTGGGATTCCAACGCGTGTTACAGCGTGCCGTATTTCATGTGCAGTCTTCTGGCAAACGCGAGGTTACCGGTGCCAATGTACTGGTAGCCATATTCAGTGAACAGGAGAGTCAGGCCGTCTATTTTCTCAAGCAGCAAGGTGTGGCGCGCATCGATGTGGTGAATTTCATTACCCACGGTATCTCAAAAATACCCGGCCATGCCGGTGACGATGATGAATCGGCAACAGAGCAGCAGGAAGAAGAAGCCGCTAGTGAATCTTCTGGAAGTGCACTGGCGAGTTTTGCCACCAATCTCAATGCAGAAGCCAAAGCGAGCCGGATCGATCCGTTGATTGGTCGCACCGATGAGGTCACCCGCGTGATCCAGGTACTGTCAAGGCGCCGCAAGAATAACCCCTTGCTGGTTGGCGAATCAGGCGTTGGAAAAACCGCAGTCGCCGAAGGACTCGCAAAACTAATTGTTGAAAAAGAAGTACCTGAAGTTCTTTCTGAAAGCGTTATCTATTGCCTCGATCTCGGCGCGTTATTAGCTGGCACCAAGTACCGGGGAGATTTTGAGAAACGCTTTAAGGCGCTGCTCGCCGAATTGAAGAAGAACGAGCATGCGGTGCTGTTTATTGATGAAATCCATACCATCATTGGGGCAGGTGCTGCCTCCGGTGGGGTCATGGATGCCTCCAATCTGTTAAAGCCGGTATTGACCTCCAGTCATCTGCGCTGCATCGGTTCGACTACCTACCAGGAATACCGCGGCATCTTCGAAAAAGACAGAGCGTTATCGAGGCGATTCCAGAAAATTGACGTCGATGAACCTGATATCGATACTACCTATCGAATACTCAAAGGGCTGAAATCCCGTTTCGAAGAACATCATGATCTTCGCTACAGCGACAAGGCTCTCAAGGCAGCCTCCGAGTTAGCAGGTCGCTATATAAATGATCGCTATATGCCCGATAAGGCGATAGATGTGATCGATGAAGCGGGGGCAGCACAACGGCTGCTGCCGGCGCACAAGCGTAAGAAGCTGATACAAGTCGCGGATATGGAAAAGGTCGTGGCGGCGATTGCCAAGATACCACCCAGACACGTGTCCAGCTCCGATATCGATGCCCTGAAGAGCCTCGAAACAAATCTTAAGATGGTGGTGTTCGGTCAGGACAAGGCGATCAAGTCCCTGGCAAGTGCTATCAAATTATCACGCGCCGGACTCAACGATGGCGAGAAGCCAATTGGATCCTTTCTGTTTTCCGGGCCCACCGGAGTGGGCAAGACGGAAGTCTCTCGGCAACTGGCGAAGGTAATGGGCATCGAGTTGTTACGATTCGATATGTCCGAATACATGGAGCGGCATACGGTTTCCCGCCTTATCGGTGCACCACCTGGGTATGTTGGCTTCGATCAGGGTGGTTTAATGACTGAAGCGGTAACTAAAAACCCTCACTGTGTCTTACTGTTAGACGAGATTGAGAAGGCACATCCTGATGTATTCAACCTGCTATTGCAGGTCATGGATCACGGCACTCTGACAGACAACAATGGCCGCAAAGCAGATTTTCGAAACGTCATACTGGTCATGACTACCAATGCCGGCGCCCAAGAGATGTCTCGGGCCTCCATCGGATTCACGGAGCAGGATCACAGCCGCGATGCCATGGAAATAATCAAGAAAGCTTTCACACCCGAGTTTCGCAATCGACTCGACGCAATCATCCTGTTCGGCTCGCTGGCGCCAGCCACTATTCGCACCGTCGTCGACAAGTTTCTAGTTGAACTGCAGGTTCAACTCGATGAGAAGAAGGTCATGTTACACGTCGATGATGCGGCAACTGACTGGTTCGTCAGCCACGGTTATAGTGAATCGATGGGCGCCCGACCCATGGCGCGCCTGATCCAGGAAAAACTCAAGAAAACCCTGGCCGAAGACATTCTCTTCGGTGAACTATCTGGCGGCGGCGGTGAAGTCTTCGTCGGCGTCGAAGAAGATGAGCTCAAGCTGGACATCTGCGGAAGGAAAACCAAGGAGAAGAAGGAACTGAATCCTGCAAAAAATTGATGTGCTGCTTTCGGTATTGGTGCTAACTGATTGAACGAGCAGGCTTCATTTAACGCGCCCGATAGGTGATTCTGCCCTTGCTTAAATCATAGGGGGTGAGTTCAACCCTGACTTGATCGCCAGTGAGAATACGGATGTAGTGCTTACGCATCTTTCCGGATATGTGCGCCGTAACGATGTGACCGTTCTCGAGCTTCACTCGAAACATTGTGTTAGGAAGGGTGTCTACCACTTCGCCTTCCATTTCAATCTGATCTTCTTTCGCCATAGATTATCCTCAAGCTCTTAACAGCGGCCGCATTGTGCCGGATTTTGGGCCTATTAGCAAAGAGAGAAGGTCGATAATCGGTTAAACAGAAGGCTACAGGCGATGCTATCTGGCCAGTCTCCAGTTTCCCTCAACCAACAACTCCAGAGGACGGAAACTACTCTTGTATTGCATCTTCGGGCAATTCTTAATCCAGTAGCCTAGAAACAGATAAGGCAACTGAAGGCTGCAGGCCTGCTGTACCTGCCAGAGAATGACATGGTAGCCGAGGGATCGATTCTTAAGGGTCGGGTCGAAGAAGGTATAAACGGCCGAAAGTCCCTGTTCGAGGATATCAGTGACACTAACAGCTACCAGTTGTTCCTGTTGATAAAACAGGTAGAAGCGGGTATCCACCGTCTTGGTCTTAATAAAGGCTTCGAATTGTTCCAGGCTGGCAGGGTACATATCGCCATCGCGGTGCCGGGTATTGATGTACTTCTCATACAGGGCGTAGGATTCCTTGCAGATGAGGTCGTTTCTCTCTATTACTTCCAAATCCTGATTACTGTTCCAGATTTTTTTAAAGCGGCGCGTCAAAACGAACTGCTCTACCGGTAGCCTGCAGGAAATACAGGCATTACAAAAATCACAATCCGGGCGGTACAGATGAGAGCCGCTACGGCGATAACCCAGTTCACTGAGCTTGCTGTTCATGGCCTGATCTATAACCAGATCTGGATCGACAAATACGGTGGCCGCGCGCTGATCAGTCTTGTAACTGCAGGGGTGGGGAGAGGTTCTGAATAACCTGACCGAACTAATTGGTTTGCTGTTCGATTTCATGGCCTATAACTACCAGTTCCGCTTGCACTTGCCAACGGCCTGGCGGGTTATTTTCTACAATAAGTTCTTGCAGTTTCTGCTCAAAGCCCTGCCGGCTGATCTCTGTTGCACCCATTGAGACGAGGTGATCGCTACTTACCTGGCAGTCTATCAACTTGAAACCCCAATGCAGGAGGTGCCGCACCAGATAGACCAGTGCGAGTTTTGACGTATTCGGCTCGAGGCTGAACATCGATTCCCCGAAAAATACCTTGCCCAAGGCAACGCCGTATAAACCACCTACGAGTTTCCCGCTTGCGCGGATCTCTACGGAGTGCGCCAGGCCAAGTTCATGTAATTGACTGTAGGCAGCGCACATATCATCGGTTATCCAGGTTCCAGTTGTGCCTTGCCGGACTGCCGCACAATGCTGTACCACGGCGGTAAAATCTTCATCAAATGAAAGGACATAGGCGTGTTTTTTGAGCAGCTTTCTCAGACTCTTGGAAATCCTCAGCTGGTCCGGTTGTAGCACCAGACGAGGATCTGGCGACCACCAGAGAAGCGGCTGTCCAGCTTCATACCAGGGAAAGATGCCCAGCCGGTAAGCGCAAAGTAACCAGTCCGCATTCAGCGCACCGCCGGCAGCCAACAGGCCATTGGGTTCGGAAAGCGCCTGCTCTGTCGGCGGAAATCCAACCGGTTCAACTTCGAGCCAGGGCAGGGACATAGGAAAGCTAATCAGGTAGCGGCATCGGAATCCAGAAACTTCTCTGCATCCAACGCTGCCATACAACCGAAGCCGGCGCTGGTAACCGCCTGCCGATAGACCTGGTCGGCGATATCACCGGCGGCGAATACACCTGGCACGCTGGTCTGGGTCGCGTTACCTGTCAGGCCGGTGTTAACAACGACATAGCCATTCTTCAGTTCCAGCTGATCTTTGAAGATTTCCGAATTCGGCAGGTGGCCGATGGCGATGAAGACTCCATCGACCTGCAACTTGCTGAGCTCGCCAGATTTGACGTGCTTGATGTTGGCGCCGGTCACTCCCATGTCATCGCCAAGCACTTCATCGAGGGTGTTATCCCAGGCGATAGACAGCTTGCCTGCCTCGACTCGTTCGAAGAGCTTTTTCTGCAGAATTTTATCGGCACGCAGGGCATCACGCCGATGTACCAGGGTTACGTGGGAACAAATATTGGACAGGTACAGTGCTTCTTCCACGGCGGTATTACCGCCGCCGATCACGGCTACCGGTTTATTGCGGTAAAAGAATCCATCACAGGTGGCACAGGCACTCACTCCTTTACCCATGAAAGCCTGCTCTGACTCTAATCCCAGGTACTGAGCAGAAGCACCGGTGGCAATAATCAGCGCATCGCTGCTATAACGGGTGCTATCACCGCTGAGCTGAAACGGCTGTTGGCTCAGGTCTACTTCATTTATATGATCAAAAACCACCTTTGTTTCAAATCGTTCTGCATGCTTTTTCATTCTTTCCATAAGGTCTGGTCCCTGCACACCCTCCACATCACCTGGCCAATTGTCTACGTCAGTTGTCGTGGTCAGCTGGCCTCCCTGGGTGAGACCGGTAATGACGACCGGGTCCAGATTCGCCCGGGCCGCATACACGGCCGCCGTATAGCCCGCTGGGCCTGAACCTAGAATGATCAAACGGTGATGCTGTACTTCGCTCATAATTCTACTTCCTGAGGAATTCCTGGTGTTATCTGATGGTTGCTGCTGAAATTTAAAGCTTCGAAGCGGTATTTTACTCAAATTCCAGCGGCGAAGGTGAGCGTTTTACAGTGGGTAGCCGCTACCGCAAACCCGCCCCGATGGGCTAATTTGACTTAATCCTCTGCCTCAATTGCCCGATAACATATGGATGAGCCAGAAAACTTTTCAGCTCTGTTGGAAATGCCAGGGATTTCAGCTCAAATCCGGCGAGATCACTGTCAGAAACTCAGGTGTAAGGTGCTAGTACAATCTCAAATTGTTGGCATAAACTACTTGTAGGTATTTTAATAAATTGAAAAATATTGCAATGAACACATCCGCCCCGGAATCAGATGTCGGCACTCTGATGCAGCGCCTGATACGCGAAGGGACATTAATCGTCTATTTCCTGCTGGGCCTGTTCCTGTTGATCGCGCTTTTGAGCTACTCACCCAGCGATCCCGGGTTCACGACTACGGGCAATGGAGACGCGGTCGCGAACGCTGCGGGGGTCTACGGCGCCTGGTTGGCGGATATTCTACTGCATGTGCTGGGCTATCTGGCCTACGGGTTTCCGGCACTGTTGGGCTACAAGGTGTACTCCTCGTTCAGAGAAACCGAACTGGAGTCTGAGTTTTCCTGGCCCATGTTTGGCCTAAAGACCTTGGGATTCGTCTTGCTGATGGTGTCAGCCTGCGGATTAGCTACCCTGCATTTTGAAATTGCCGAGGGTATTCCTTATATGGCCGGCGGTGTAATTGGCTCGCTGGTGGTGGACCTGAGTCTGCCAGTGCTCGCCGTCCTTGGTACTACACTGCTGCTGCTGGCCATTTTCCTGTTTGGATTAACCATCTGCGTGACGATTTCCTGGCTCGATGTGATCGACAGGCTGGGAGCCATGAGCATTTCCTGCTGGACCCTGGCTATAACGAAATCGCAGAAATGGCTTGAGTCCAAGAAACAGGAGGTTGCCACTCGCGAGAAGCTTGAGACACGTAAACGAGTCCTGGACATCCACATTGAGAAAGAGAAGAAGCGGATACCACCTAGAATCAAAGCGCTTGCGCCAAAGAAGGTGGTCAACAGTCCCAGGGTCGAGAAGGAGCGCCAGGGAACTCTGTTTGCTGCTTCATCGATAAAGGAACTACCCGCTATCGGGCTGCTGGATGCCTGGCTGGAAAGCAATGATTCGGGTTTTTCCAAGAAATCTCTGGAAGCCATGTCCAAATTGCTGGAACTGAAACTCAAGGACTTCGGTATCGAGATTGAAGTAACCGCCGTCAATCCAGGGCCAGTCATTACCCGATTCGAAGTGCAGCCAGCCCCTGGGGTTAAGGTCAGCCGCATCAGCAACCTGGTAAAGGACCTGGCCCGTTCACTTGCCGTGGTGTCCGTGCGAGTAGTTGAGGTAATACCTGGAAAGACTGTCATAGGTATCGAAATTCCCAACGAAAAAAGAGAAATCATCCAATTGAGCCAGGTCTTGTCGTCTCAGGAATTCGACCGTGCAAGCTCCACTCTCAGTATGGCGCTGGGTCATGACATCATCGGCAAGCCGGTAATAGTCGACCTGGGCAAGATGCCACATTTATTTGTAGCGGGTACCACAGGCTCCGGTAAATCGGTGGGTATCAATGCCATGATCCTCAGCTTGCTGTTTAAATCGACTCCAGAGCAGGTTCGCATGATCATGATCGATCCGAAGATGCTGGAATTGTCGGTCTATGACGGTATCCCGCACCTGCTCACACCAGTTATTACCGACATGAAGGATGCAGCTAGCGGGCTGCGGTGGTGTGTCGCAGAGATGGAGCGGCGTTATAAACTCATGTCATCGCTTGGGGTTCGCAACCTGACGGGCTTTAACAAAAAAGTGACCGATGCCAGGAAAATCGGCAAGCCACTGATTGACCCAACCTGGCAGCCTGACCTGATGCTGCTTGAAGAGGAACAATCGGCCCCGCAGTTGGAGCCGCTTCCCAACATCGTTGTCATCGTGGACGAACTCGCGGATATGATGATGGTGGTAGGCAAGAAAGTGGAAGAGCTGATTGCAAGAATCGCCCAGAAGGCCAGAGCGGCCGGCATTCATCTGGTGCTTGCCACTCAGAGACCCTCGGTGGACGTGCTAACCGGGCTGATTAAGGCGAATATACCGACCCGCCTGTCATTTATGGTGCAGTCCAAAGTTGATTCCCGCACCATCCTCGGCGAAGGCGGTGCTGAGCAATTGCTTGGCCATGGTGACATGCTATTCCTCCCTCCAGGGGGTGGCGTTCCGACACGTGTGCACGGGGCATTTGTAAGCGATGAAGAAGTGCATCGCGTCGTCGCAGATTGGAAACTGCGCGGAGCACCGGTGTATATCGACGCGGTTACACAAACGGCGGACGAACTGGATGTCGGCTCGTTCGGTGCACAAAACGGAGAAGGCGAGGAAGACGACGAACGCTACGATGAGGCTGTCCGTTTCGTTACGGAGTCGCGCAAGGCATCCATCTCGTCAGTACAGCGCAAGCTGCGTATCGGCTACAACCGAGCCGCCCGTATGATTGAATCCATGGAAGTAGCTGGGGTAGTATCGGAAATGAGCAGTAATGGATCTCGGGAAGTCATCGCACCTCCGCCGCCTCGCGACTAATTCCTCTATTTATTAACGTGTAGGGGCCTTCTAAAGGTTATGCAACGAATCTCAGCAGCACTATTGGCGTGTGCCTGCATTGTCACAACTCATGCCCAACCCACAGCAGTCGACGAACTCGATACGCTGTTGCAGGGTATTGAAACGCTCTCGGCGACAGTGGTGCAACTCATCGTCGAATCCGACGGCGGTATCCTGGAGGAGAGTGATATTCAGATGCACCTCAAGAAGCCCGATGGCTTCTACTGGGAAACACTAAGTCCATTTCCGGAACTGGTGGTGACGAATGGCATTACGCTGTGGAACTACCAACCAGATCTCGAACAGGTGGTAATCGAGGATTGGGACACCAGCCGCTCAGAATTAGCAGCGCAGCTGTTAAATGGCCAGACCGGCAACCTGGCCGAGGAATATCAGATCGAACTGCAGCCCCCGCGTAATAGCGAATCCAGGGAATTTGTGTTGACGCCGCTGGCGAGCGACAGCGTCTACGAACAGGTATCGATTAACTTCTTCAGCTCGGAGCTGGATCTCATCCATTTCGATAACGTCAATGGCCAACAGACGGTGTGGCGCTTCAATACAGTCCAGCGCAATCAGCCGATGGCCGATAGCGTGTTCGAATTTAATCCCCCGGCGGGTATCGAAATTATCGAGAACAGCTATGCGCAGTGAAACAACGTCACCGCATAATTGCGGTCAGTACACATGCTGAACACCTACCTGGCTATCGCGTTCGGAGGCGCCCTGGGGGCGGTTTCCCGCTACTGGCTGAGCACCGCTGTGGAGCGATTCAATGGCAGCGGTTTCCCGATGGGCACCTTCGCCGTGAATCTGCTGGGAAGTTTCCTGATAGGGATGCTGTTTATCTTATTTGCCGAGAAGTTGTCACTGGTGGAGCAATGGCGCCCTGTGCTAGTCATCGGATTCCTCGGCGCCATGACGACATTTTCAACTTTCTCACTCGATGCACTTTTGTTGTTCCAGCAAGGCCACTACAATACCGCTCTTTTTTATATACTGAGCAGTGTCGTAGTCTGCCTCTTCGCTGCCTTCGCAGGCATGCAAGTCTCTCGCATACTGCTCTGAACAAATCGCAGGAACCTGAACATGCTAGATCCGAAAAGGATTCGATCTGAACCCGAACTTTTGGCTAAGCAACTGCTCAAGAAAAAATTTGAGTTGGATGTAATGCGCCTGGCGGAGCTGGACGGCGAACGTAAAGAGCTGCAGCTACAGACAGAGGCCTTGCAGAACGAGCGAAATTCCCGCTCGAAGGCAATTGGACAAGCCAAGGCTGCCGGTGAGGATATTTCAGAAACACTGGCCAGCATGGAAAGCATCAAGCTTGAGCTGGAAGGCAAGAAAGCCAGGCTCGGACAATTACAGCACGAACTCAATGAGTATCTGATGGGTGTGCCGAATGTACCGCATGAGTCCGTGCCAGAAGGCGATGATGAGACTGCCAATCAGTTAATCGATAGCTGGGGTGAACCGGCTCAATTTGATTTTGAGATCAAGGATCACACAACAGTAGGAGAGGCGCTACAGCAGGGGCTCGACTTTGCGACCGCCAGCAAATTAACTGGAGCACGTTTCGTCGTCATGCAGGGCGCTACAGCGCAACTGCACCGGGCACTGATCCAGTTCATGCTGAATACTCACACGCAGGAGCACGGCTATACCGAACTCAATGTTCCCTATATCGTCAATGCCAACTCGCTGACTGGTACGGGCCAACTGCCAAAATTTGAGGAAGATTTATTCAAGCTGGAGCATGAAAACGCGTTCTATCTTGTGCCAACGGCGGAGGTACCAGTCACAAACCTGGTGCGCGATGAAATTCTCGAGGCAGAAAAGTTACCTCTGAAGTATGCCTGCCATACCCCCTGTTTCCGGTCTGAGGCTGGTAGCCATGGAAAAGATACTCGCGGCATGATTCGCCAGCACCAGTTTGAAAAAGTCGAACTGGTACAGATTGTTTCTCCAGCAAGTTCAATGGATGCCTTGGAAGAACTCACGGGTCACGGCGAAAAAATACTGCAGCTACTTCAGCTACCGTATCGTAAGGTTCTGTTGTGCGGTGGTGACCTGGGTTTCGCCTCAAACAAGACTTACGACCTGGAGGTCTGGTTACCCTCACAAGCGTGTTATCGGGAAATTTCATCCTGCAGTTGTTATACAGATTTTCAGGCGCGACGCATGCAGGCGCGCTGGCGCAATCCTGAAACGGGAAAGCCGGAACTGATACATACCGTTAATGGATCCGGGTTGGCGGTAGGGCGCACGCTGGTAGCAATTCTCGAGAACAACCAGGAGCAATCGGGCCGAGTCCGAATACCGGAGGTTCTGCTTCCCTACATGAATGGGCGTGAGTATCTCGAGTAATGGAACTGCTGCCTATTTTCCTGAATATCAGGGACAGGAAATGTGTTGTAGTTGGAGGAGGTGACATCGCCTGCCGCAAGGCGGAATTGCTGAGCAGGGCTGGCGCTGAGGTCCATGTTATAGCCAGGTCGATCTCAGAGCGGCTGACTGAGTTGAGCCGTAGCCAGAACACTACAACCTCAGAACAAGACTTTCAGCCGGCCTGCATCGAAGGGGCCTGCCTGGTTGTCGCTGCAACCAATGACCGGTCAGTAAACCAGCGGGTTAGCGACACTGCCCGGGAACTCGGTATCCCGGTAAACGTGGTCGATCAGCCAGAGCTCTGTTCATTCATTATGCCCTCCATTGTAGATCGATCGCCGATAGTCGTGGCGATATCCAGTACTGCAACTTCACCGGTTCTAACGCGTAAGATAAAAGAGCTGAACGAGACCATGCTTCCCGAAAGAATGGGCGAATTTGCGCACATTCTCGGTTCGTTCAGAAGTAAGGTTAAAGACAGGTTCAGCGACTTCGGAGCCCGCATCCGGTTCTGGGAAGAACTTCTCGACAGTGAGATCCCGGAGCTGGTCTACGGGGGAAATAGCGAGCTGGCCATCGAGCGCATTGCAAGCAGCCTGGAGTTGCAAAATGAAAATCCCAAAACAGGCGAGGTCTACCTGGTCGGTGCAGGCCCCGGCGATCCAGATTTGCTGACCCTGCGTGCGCTTCGGTTAATGCACAAGGCCGACGTAGTACTTTACGATCGATTGGTATCGAGTGGAATAATGGCGCGGCTGCGTCCCGATTCTGAAAAAATTCATGTTGGCAAGGCGCGCGCTGAGCATAGCATAGAACAGGAAACCATCAATCAGATGTTAGTACGACTGGCACAGGAAGGCAACAAGGTGTTGCGCCTGAAAGGAGGCGATCCATTTATCTTCGGCAGAGGGGGTGAAGAACTGGAGGCTCTTGCCAGAGAGGGAATACCTTTCCAAATTGTTCCAGGGGTCACAGCGGCATCGGGTTGTGCATCTTACGCTGGAATACCGCTGACTCACAGAGACTACGCGCAGTCCGTGCGCTTTCTTACCGGGCATTTGAAAGAGGGTTCGCTGGACCTGGATTGGCCGTCTCTGGTCAGGGAGCAGGAAACGCTGGTTTTTTATATGGGCTTAATGGGCCTGGAAACTATCTGCGAAAAACTTATCGAATACGGAATGGATTCGCAGATGCCAATTGCGGTAATTCAGCAGGGCACGACAGCAACTCAAAAAGTACACACCGCGACACTTCAGAGCATGCCAGCGCTGGCAAAACAAGAACAGCCCCAGGCGCCAACTATTATCATTGTCGGAAAAGTCGTGGACCTACGACAGAAGCTGAACTGGTTTCAGGAGTAAGTCTTTAAAACCAGCTGATAACTTTGTCGTACCGGCAGCACAATTCGACAAACCCGTTATAGTCGATGACATCAGCTTGATCGATTTTACGATTCATCAATCCCCTGGCATCAAGGTCTTCCTGCAGACTAAAAACCTCCAAATCCGGGTTTGAGACTGCAAGCCCTGCATCTGTAAGGCAGTAATACACGCCGTCTTCGATAAACAAAACACCATCCCCATGTTTGAGAGCTGGCAGGCAACATTCAAACAATCTGGATGAAGGCGCCTTACTGATGGTGTGGAGACTCGTCATAGATTAAACACGGCGTGAGATTTGTCGATAATTTCGGCCAGTCGTTCAGCGTCGATGAATTGGACAGCTGTAGCCAGGTCATCTTCATGAATGTCTCTTTGTTGCAGTGAGCCTCGATCGACAAATATGTTTTTAATGCCATAGAGCCCCAGAGTTTCTGTGATATTTCTAAGGGTTTTGCAATCTATAGCGTCGGCATTCTGGTTGTTCAGCAATTGCAGTACGCCATCAGAATAAAATACATAGTTGATTTCCTGATCGAACACGGCAGCGGCAAGAGCGGTATCGAGGCATAACTGTGCACGGTCGCTCCCATAGGGAGGCGTTCTGGAGATGAAGGTAATTGTCTGGCGATGACTGTTGTTTATCATGAGGCTAACCGAAATTTACTAGTCGATCTGAATTAACTGCAGCGTCGATTAACTGGCCTAATCCAGCTATCTCTGAACTCCCATACATGCTGGCAACCTCAAACTGCTGCCGTTTAGCCTCCTGCTCATCCAGTACACCACGCTTGAATGCCGAAGTTACACAGACCACCGAATCGATTTTATGTTGTGCAATAAAGCTATCCCATTGCTGCTGCAAACTAATTTCATTTTCAGCCACGGTGGTGAATCTATTGGCAGCATGAACACCATCATTAAAGAAAAATAAGCGATAGATAGTGTGCCCCTGGCCCAGTAGAGCCTTGGCGAATTTAAGGGCTGTTGCAGCTGCCTCCGAGGAATAAGGGGCTGCAGTTAAAACAATAGAAAATTTCACAGTCTAATTAGTTCAATGAATTAGGAAATAAAAAGCCCCGAACTAACGGGGCTTTCAGAAACGGTCGATCGAACTCAAATGGCAATCAATCTCGGCCAGTCAGAGCTCCGAGCAAATGTAATAGATGAATAAATATATTAAATATACTCAGGTACAAGCCTATTGTTGCAATTATGTAATTGCGTTCGCCGCCATTGATTAATCGGCTGGTGTCAAACAGGATGAATCCGGACATCAGCAAAATAACCACGGATGAAATAGCTAAACTCAAGGCGGGGATCTGCAAAAATAGATTAGCAATAATTGCGACAATCGCCACAATCATGCCTATAAAGAGGAAACCGCCAACATAATTAAAGTTCTTGCGTGTTGTAAGGGCATAACCTGACAAGGACAAAAAAATTAGCGCGGTTCCGCCTAGAGCTTGAGCAACGATCGCCGACCCATTTGCATAGGCGATCAAATAAACGGAAATAATGGGTCCTAATGCTCCACCCATCAGGCCTGCAAAAACAAATACAGCCACTAATCCTTTTGCTGAATTAGCGGTTGCTCTCACTACGAAGGTCATTATAAAACCACCGATAAAGAGCATAAACCCTACACCCTGGCCAACCTGCATTACCATGGTGGCAACGGCGCAAACTGCGCTAAAAAACAAAGTCATCGATAACAGTGTATAGGTGCTCCGAATAACTTTATTAATCTCCAGTGCCGATTCTTGGCCCCGGGCTATATTGAGTTCGACTTCGTTCATCGTGATCTCCAACGGTAAAGTTTCATATGTGTAACGACCAACTATTGTTTTGCTTTATTTCCATATGGGGGTTCAGCCGAATAGATTCAATAGCTTAGACGGCCAAAACCGAGTCGCTTAGACGAATTATCATACCTATAAACACCGCAAAATCAACGATTTTCCACGCCCCCTACGGCAAGGCGCCACACCACAGCGCCGGTTGACTGCAGCCACTAATAGAGTAAGATTCAGCCCTTATCGCGGAGGGGTGGCAGAGCGGTTGAATGCACTGGTCTTGAAAACCAGCGAGGATGAAAGTCCTCCGAGAGTTCGAATCTCTCCTCCTCCGCCATACTCTGCTCCACCGACCTGCACTCCCCAAGTTCAATACTCCGCACTGACCGCCACCACCAACTGCAAGGGCGGAGGAGGAAGATTTGAGCTCCCCAGTTCGAAAGGCGCGCCAGCGCTGCAGACAGCCGAAGGCTGCCCCGAAGGGGTGAATAATTTGGCTCAGCCAAATTATGAATCAATCTCTCCGCTTTAACCCTCCGGCCTGTACGAGACTAAGTGGCGCCTCTATTTCTCCACATTAGTTATCTTTAGAACCCCACCCTGCCATTTTTCCGCCACAATTAATCCCCACATCGCCTCGATTGATTGATGTTCTAGCTAGATTTGCAGTGTTAAATGAACACTCAATCAATTCAATTTGATTGAGTCCTCCTAGAGCTCGACCCCGCTCGCAGGCCCTCGTAAGAGGGCCTTTTTTTTAGGGTAGAGAAATTCTGCTGCAGGAAGGGCGGGCGGTATTAACGATCTGTCTGAATATCGTCTACCGAAAATCCCCGGGGTTGGTTGAGTGCGATAAAGTCGGCTAGGATTCGACCGCTTTCAAGCAAAAGAGGATCGCCTTCTTCTTCCTCTTCTTCGGCATCGGTTTCAGCATCACTGTCTGCGACGAACACATCGTCATTGTCAGGGGTTGTTGATTCCTCTTCGCTACTCTCCTCATCGGTCTCCTCCACCCATTCACGGAGCGATAAGCCTTTGAGGAAGCGGCGCATATTCTCAGCATCGAATTCGGTGCGACGGCTTTCTTCTCGCCGTGCCTTAACAACCGATTCATTCAGTGATAGTTGTTCACGTTCGCGAATCTCTCGGGTTCGCTGAATCTGGTCCATCAGGTAAATAAAATCTGGAGAGGCCTCGGCACGTTCCTCATGTAGCGCTTGCAGTTCTGGCAGCATGGCCTGGATGGAATGGTAGGCTCTGTATTCGACGGGCCGCACCGTATCCCAGGGCAGGGCACCATCGAGACTACTCTCGCCAATGTCTTCATAGGCATCGTAGAAATCCGGGAACTGAATGTCAGGAACCACCCCGCGGTGTTGAGTACTGGCTCCCGAAATTCGATAGAACTTGGAGCGGGTCAGTTTGACCTGGCCATAATCCAAGGGGATTATTTCCTGCACAGTTCCCTTGCCAAAGGTCTGGCCACCCAACACGATGCCGCGTTGATAATCCTGAATTGCACCTGCAAAGATTTCTGAGGCAGATGCACTAGTGCGATTTACCAATACAGCCAGCGGGCCGGCATAAGAAACTTCAGGATCGTTGTCGCCAAATGATCGGGTAAAACCGTTACGGATTCCAGAATAACGAATCTGCACGGTGGCGCCAGTTTCGATAAACAGGCCAACCAGTTGATTTGCTTCACTGAGGCTGCCGCCGCCATTGTTTCTGAGATCGACTACGACGGCATCGACAGCTTCTTCCTTGAGCTCCTCCAGCAGCACACGCACATCGGAAGTTGAGCTCTTGAAATCTTCTTCACCGCGCGCCGCCGCCTCAAAATCGAAATAAAATGTGGGCAGGTCGATGACGCCAATCTTGTAGTCGTCGCCGTTATACGTCAGTTCGATGACTTCTTTCTTGGCGGATTGATCTTCCAATTTAATGGTTTCGCGGGTGATGCTCACGACCGTAGTGCTGGCTTCGCTTACCGCATCGACCGGTATGACATTGAGTCTGACAACAGTGCCTTTCTCACCACGTATTTGCGAGACCACGTCGTCCAGGCGCATGCCGATGACTTCCTGTATATCACCATCCACACCTTGGCCGATACCGATGATGCGATCACCGGCCTGTAATTCATTGCCGCGCTCAGCCGGACCGCCTGTAATTAGTTCTACAATCTTCGTGTATTCTTCCTCTGACTGCAGCTGAGCGCCAATACCCTGTAATGACAGCGACAGCCCCATATTGAAATTCTCCGAATCTCTGGGTGAAAAATAAGCAGTATGAGGATCGACAGCTTTTGCAGCCGTGGACAGATAAGCCTGAAAAATATCCCGGTCGTTAGTCTTGAGTATCTGATTGAGTTGGTTGCGATAGCGTTCGGAAAGTTTCTCTTCGATGTCCTCTTCGCTAGCTCCAGTCAGTCTTAAACTTAATACACTGTTTTTTATACGCAGCCGCCAGATCTCATCCAGGTCCTCGACTGTCGCGGCATAGGGTGCTTCCTCGCGATCCAGGTCGATGAATTCATCTTGAGTGAAGTCCATCTCGGGAATATTGTTTTCGACCCGGTTGACCGCATAGATCAAACGCTCAAGGATTCGCTTGTAATATAAATTATAAATGTCGAAACCAGCTTCCACGCTACCGTCTTTCAGGGAGTCATCGATGGTGTATCGATGTGAACTCAAGTTGTCGACATCCTCTTTCAGAAAATAAAGATGAGAGCCATCCAGAATATCGAGGTAGCTGTCGAATACGATCGATGAAAAATTATCGTCGATCTCAACAGCTGAATAATGCTTGGTTTGTAATACTCTTAACAGGTTAACCGCGGTTTCTCCGTGAATCTCCTTACTCTCCAACGGTGTGTAGAGGGCATCGATATCGAGAACGGTATTGAGCCGGGAAATTTCTTCCTGAGCCAGCAGACTGCCAGCAAAGCAGGCAAAAGCCGCTAATACAGCGACTTTGAACATTCGGAATTCTTCTAAATACTGTTTACTGTTCTGCATAGTTCCCCGAGAAGAAAAGTGTAATTAACGCTGATGCTGGAAAGTGGCTGTTTCCTGTTTTGGATGTTAGGCAAGATCACTAGTAATCTAGAGACTAAGCTAATTCCGGGGCCGAGAGAAGTAGTTTTCTGAATTTTTGAGATCACCGTTACAGCACTCGGCCTGCAGGATTAGCGGATAATTTTATTTCTGGCAGATGCATGTCTCTCGGCTCGTTCCACATCGATATAACGGTCTGTTATGGCACTGGACCCATGTCCGGCATCATCTCTTACATGTTCCCTCGGTCGGTGTTTGACATCTTCTGAAATACCCGTGTGCCTGAGCCAGTGAACCGTCGCCGAGGCGAGCCGATCGGCGTCCTCCTGAAAGCCTTCTTTTGCCATTTTCTTGGCTGCCCGGTCAAAGCATTGCTGCACAATGCCCCGAATCTGTCGGGTACTGGTAATACCCCCTTTGCCTCTGGCCTTGCGGATAAGAGGACTGGATTCTCCAGGGCTGGGGAGTGCTGACAGGCCCCGCGCCAGGCGATAGCGCTGCAGGGCTTCCAGCATGGCGTCACTCACAGAGACTTCCCGCTCTTTGTTGCCCTTGCCCACGGTGACAAACCACCAGTTGCCCTCCTGATCGGGCTGGAAATGTCCCATCTGAGGCTGCCAGCGGGTCGTTTCCACCAATTCCGAGATGCGCAGGTACATGGCGAACAGCGCATTCATGATGAACAGCGTGCGTTCATGGACCGCTGGCTGCTCATTGGCCAGCATCTCAGCCGCTTCGATGACGTAATCCCACTGCAGTGGAGAGAGCCGCCGGATCTTGCCCTGGGACTGGTGCTTGCGTAAAAACTTGCTCTTCTGGCGTATCTGGGAGACTGGATTGGCAGCCAGGTGCTGCTCCTGGATCAGAAAGTTAAAGAAGCTACTGAGGACACTAAACAACGACTGCAGGGCAGCCTGAGAGGCTACGTATTCTGCGCTGCTGGACACATAGGGTCGCCAATCTGCATTGGGGATCCGTTCACCGGCAGCTGCCAGGAAACGCGGCACATTGTTCTGTCCAATCCAGCTGTCGGGCGGGTGTTTTGCGAATTGAACATAAGTCTCTATGTCTTCCCTAACTATTTGACCTACAGACTTTTTTTCTATTAGCCAGCACCAGTGCAAGAAGTGTTCAATTTCCCGTCGATAGGTACTGAAGGTGTCGGGGCTGCCTCGATAGCTGTAGATAAACTCACTGGCGTACTGATAATCGGTGAGGGCGTCCGTAGGGCAGTCATCCACCAGGTGAGCCAGGGATTGCACGGGGCGTTTGAATGGGTTGGGCATCTCTTGAAGAGTATCGAAGAAAGCCATTGGAGACTTAATGCCTGACATTAAGTATGTTCCTTAACATATTGTCATTATAAGATTTATGCGCTGAAACTAGCACTGAAGTAAAGTGCTGGCAAGCTCCGCAGGCGCTACAGCAGGGCTTTTCAACACCTATGTAGTCGGTTTTAAGCGGCGTTACTTTACCGCGCAAGCGACGCTGCGCAGGATAATGGGGATAAAGCATGCAGCAGCCCCGCAGCGAAACTGTCGCACTGCAATGAGCAGCTCCACCTGACCACCAAATTAGCCGAATTTAGGATCCCTTGAGCTTTTACATGGCTCTCACTTTGGGGTAATTTGAACTCTTACAGAGGCTGGTTTGCGTGGTTTCTGCACAGCGTCTAGAAACCAACTTAACTAGCTCATGCAAGGGTATGGGAGTGATAGAAATGATTAAAAATTGGCTACCGACGATTTACAGTATCGCCGTATTGATTACGGGTTCCACCAGCCTGGCACAGGACTGGGAAACTCCTCGTACCGCCAATGGCAAGCCGGATCTACAGGGGGTCTGGACGAATAAGACCCTGACACCGCTGACCCGTTCGAGAGAATTTACTGAGATTCAGGCCCTCAGCAGTGAACAGGTGCAGCGCCTGGAAAGCGGACACCAGGACTACCTGGATGCGGAATTTGCCGACAGCGACCCTGACAGAAAGGCAGGGGTGGGAGCCCAGGCCGGTGACGATGGCAATACGGATGACGGCTACAATGAATTCTGGAAGGACCTCGGTACGCAGATACAGAGGGTCGGTGGCGAGTTTCGATCCTCGATAATTGTCGATCCGCCCAACGGGCAGATTCCCTATGCCGGCGATCCACGCACACGATTCCGGCGTGATCCCAATGCCCCCGGCCCCAACGACGGCCCGGAAGGTCGCCCATTGGCGGAGCGGTGTCTGCTGGCATTCGGATCGCACTCTGGACCTCCCATGTTACCGGTGATGTATAACAACAATTACCAGTTTGTGCAGACCGATGACTACGTAATGATCCTGGCAGAAATGGCCCACGATGCCCGCATCATCCGCCTCGATGACAGCCCACACCAATCCGGAATGAAGAAATGGATGGGAGATTCCGTCGGTCGCTGGGAAGGCGACAACCTGGTGGTTGAGACCCGCGGCTTTAATCCCCAGCAGAGTTTCCGCGGTGCGTCGGAGAATTTGCAGGTCATAGAAAGATTCAGCCGTGTCTCAGACTCTGAGATTCTCTACAGTTTCACCGTAGAGGACTCGACCGTGTTCAGCCAGGCCTTCACTGGCGAACTCATGTTCAACTCACGTCCAGCTCGGGAGTCGATGTATGAGTATGCCTGTCATGAAGGAAATTACGCCCTCGCCGGAATACTGGCTGGAGCCAGAGAACTGGAACGTCAGGAACGGGAAGGGGAGCCTTAGCAGCGGACAGGGCGGCTCGTCAGGCTCACGAAGCCGCCCCAGCAATCACAATATATATTCCTAATATCAAATAGTTCCACTCTTTAATTATGGTGAAGTATAAAGAACCACTTGAATTGATGGGGGTTCCGGGATCCCCTTATACTCGCAAGATGTTGGCGCTGTTGCGTTACCGCCGCATTGCCTATCGGCTACTACCCGGATCACGACATTCCACTACGGCAGAAGCGGGGCGCTACCGGGACAGACCCGAACCGAAAGTGCCCCTGCTACCGACGTTTTACTACCTGGATGATAACGGCGATGAAACCGCCGAATGCGACTCTACGCCCCTGATTCGCGAATTCGAGGTCAGCTTCGAAGGGCGATCGGTCATTCCCGACAGTCCGGCCATGGCCTTCCTGGACTACCTGCTGGAAGACTATGCAGATGAATGGCTTACCAAGGCGATGTTTCACTACCGGTGGAGTTATCCGGCAGATATCGCCAAGGCAGGGCAGATGCTGCCCCGCTGGCGCAATATCACGGCGAGCGATGAGCAGATCGCCGCGCAGGGGAAGAAGATCGCTGACTTGCAGATCTCCCGACTGCGCTACGTGGGCTCCAACGAGTACACCCGGGAGACCATCGAGCAAAGCTTCATAAGATTCTTAGAATTATTAGACAACCACTTGAATCTATTTTCTTTTCTCTTAGGAAAACGGCCCTCGGCTAGCGATTTTTCCACCTTCGGACAGCTTAGCTGCCTGGCATTATTCGATCCCACGCCCCAGCAGTTGATTCTCGAGAGGGCACCCAGAGTCTATGCCTGGACGGAAGTCATGGAAGATCTCTCTGGCTATGAGTTTATGGAGAATGACTGGTTAGCCATTGATGAACTGCCGGATACCCTTATTGCGCTGCTGTCAGAGCTAGGCAAGGTGTATGTGCCCTATCTCCTGGCCAACGCTGAGGCAGTGCAATCCGGCGCGGACAGGGTAGAGACGACCCTGGATGGCAGAGTCTGGCAGCAGAACCCCTTTGCCTATCAGGCCAAATGCCTCAAATGGATCAGAAATGAGTATCAAAACGTCGATGAAGACCAGAAATCACCCCTGAGCGCGCTACTGGATGCTACAGATATCTCACGGCTAATTAAGTAGTTAAAGCAGCTTTATAACAACTTTATCACTACACGTAGATTATTGTGGCGATAAGCTGTTACTGCTAGCGGTTCAGGCGCCCGCCAGCTACTTTTCCTTACCTGGCAAAATATACCGTCTCTGCCAGTGCATCGTGCAAGGGCTGAAATAGGGCAATGTGCAGAAGGGCAGATGGGACGTGCACTGCGCTTGAATTGAGGCCTGCTTGAATGGACATTTCTTATTTCCGGTAATCTTTGTTACCGGAAATAAGAAATGTCCCGGATTCTAGCAAATTATACATATTTGTCTTTTCAATCAGTTGTGGCACTGTTCTCACAATGCTCTCGATTATACCTTCTTCCATATTATGTGGATTGTTCGCACTAAACCTTATCCAATCAATATCCCTATTGCGCCCAGCTTCGGTCAACATCAGCAATCTTGTAATATTCGTAATCGCGACAAGCTCTTCTACTCCAGCTCGTAACTTGGCTTGGCTGGTATGGTATGTAAGTTAAGACCTGTAAATAGTGAGAATAAAGATTACATGAAATGGAATTTTCTGCTGAATCCTTGGCCATAGAAACTCGAATAAATAGTCTCTTAGGGCAACTCTAAGTATTAGAGTGCTCTGCAAAATATGGTTGCTATGGCTAAACTTACTAAAACTATAGACCATAAATCTGATATGGCGGTTTTTACCGTCGATGGGGATCTTGATCACTCTGATGAAATGTTAGATTTCATTGAATCTCACGACAATGAAAAGCAAGTGACAAGGAACCTATTTGACTTTAGGAATGCTAGTTGGTCATCAATCCCTGTCGATGAATTTAAGGTAGCAATACAGCGCGCAAGAAAATTCTCTAGAAAGGGTATTAAAACAGCGTTTGTCCTCCCTAGTGACGCTGATTATGGCATGGGAAGAATGCTATCAGCCCTTTCTGAAGTTAGTAGATACGTGTCTACGATTCGTGTTTTTCGAAATATTGAAGCCGCCACAGAATGGCTTTTCAGTCAGGAAACTTAGCTCTGATGTTAAAGATTACTGGAATCTACCAATAATGCAGTTTTTAGTGCATATCAACAGCTTAGGTCTTTAAATAGCTTAACTCGCTCAGGCTAATTCCTGGGGAGCCATGCAGCGAAGTGTTCACTAACGTCGTTTGTGGATGTAATTTATGTGTTTTAGTTCTTTTAGAATATAACACTTTGACATCTCGTCGATTTTGGGTAATTCACCTAGAATTTACTTTAAATAAAAATGTGAACAGCTTCACAAACCTTACCCACCTATTTCAGGGTCCTGCCGAAGCAAAATTTACAGCCCCATGAAACTATTATCCAACCCCATATCAGTATGCCGGTTTTGTTTTTACACAAGCTGGGCCAGAAGGCAGACATTCGCGTGAATTAGGAGAAATTCCAAATTTATAGGGAATTTGATGGAATTTTAGAAATCAATTGCTGGAAATAAGAGGGCTGCAAAGCCTTTTTTGGAAGGAAATAGTAAAGATTACCGGAAATACCAAAATAGTGATGTTTCACGTGGCAACGACATGTATATGACAATATCAATTAGTTACTGATGATAATTAATCGTTACGTTAACACCGCTGCCCTTAGTTCTGTTTTGCGTGGTCCTTACGTTTTGTGCGCATCGTGACGAACTCCTCCGCCAGCGTCGGATGAATGCCAATAGTGCTATCGAAATCTGCCTTGGTGGCGCCACAATTCATCGCCACGGCAAAGCCCTGCACCAGTTCACCCGCATCGGGACCGACCATATGTAGCCCGACAACCCGGTCTGTCGAGTTATCGACCACCAGTTTTAACATGGCCATCTCGTCGCGATCGCTGAGGGTGTGCTTCAGCTGCCGCACTGTGGCGCTGTACACATCAATCGATAGTTCACGCGCTAGGGCCTGTTCCTCGGTGAGTCCCACGCTACCGAGATTGGGATGGCAAAACACGGTTGTCGGGATATTGTCATAGCTCATAAGCCGTTTCTCTTGTGAAAACAGAGACCTGGCGACAATTTGTGCCTCACTCAGGGCAACTGGAGTCAAGGCGACGCGGTCGATAGCGTCGCCTACGGCATAGATACTGGGTTCGTCAGTCTTAAATTGTGCATCGACAACAATTGCGCCGGTTTCGGTCCTGGTTACGGCGGTGTTTTCCAGGCCCAGGTTTTCGGTCAAAGGACGCCTTCCGGTGGCGTATAACACTGCCTGGCACTCAATTTCAGGTCCAGATTTAAGTTGTAGCTTTAACATACGATTATCTTTAGTTATTTTTTCAACATCATTTTCCAATTTCAGAGTCACATGGCGACCAATTTCCGTACTTATGAACTGGCGAATATCTGCGTCGAATCCCCGCAGTAGTCTGTCGCGGCGATACACCAAGGTGGTTTTGCATCCCAATCGGGAGAAGATGCTGGCGAACTCAACGGCAATGTAACCACCACCCACGATGGTGATGGCCTCGGGCAATTGCTGGAGATGAAATGCTTCATTAGAGGTTATGACGTGTTCATTGCCTTCGAATTGCGGCACCCAGGGCCAGCCTCCCACGGCAAGCAGGATATAGCGGGCCGTCACAGTGCGTCCGTCAACGCGGATCTCATGGGGGCCTTGCAAGCTGGCACGGGAGCTAAACACCGTCACGTTATTATTATCAAGAATTGCTTTATATATTCCGTTCAGGCGTTTGATTTCATTGTTTTTATTATTGAGTAAAACTGACCAATCGAAGCTCGGTTCAGGTCCAGTCCAGCCAAATCCACGACCGTCAGCGAAGTCATCTCGATAATGGGCTGCGTAGCTGAAGAGCTTTTTGGGGACGCAACCGACGTTGACACAGGTACCCCCGAAGTAACGCTCTTCGGCCACGGCTACCCGGGCACCCAGGTTGGCCGCTACCCGGCAGGCGCGTACGCCTCCCGATCCAGCTCCTATGACAAACAGATCGTAATCAAATGCTTCCAAGATACGGTATCCTTGTGTATGACGAGCCCGGGCGCCGGGCGATCCCCTAGTTTGAGTGGCATTATGCCTCAGCTGCAGCGACGAAAGTAACGACCATTATGCAAGCCAATCTCTTCGAAGACACAGCAGATTCCGGCTTTCATGAGGATCATGTTCTCGTCGACGCCAGCCTCCGAGAGTTTCCCCGGGCATTCGTACGGGCGGAGTGTGTTCAATTGCTGAACGCCCTGCTGGAAACGACTCCCTGGCAGCAGGACACGCTTCGAATAGCAGGCAGGGAGATTGCTGTGCCGAGGTTACAATGCTGGATGGGAGATCCTGACAGTCGCTACGGGTATTCGGGGATTCAGCTGGAGCCCGTTGCCTGGAGCGACGCGGTGCTGCGCGTGCGTAGACAAATACACCAGTTATCTGGCGTAGAATTCAATTCTGTCTTGCTCAATTATTATCGCAACGGGCAGGACAGCGTCGCCTGGCACGCCGACGACGAAGCGGAACTGGGCCCTAATCCTGTCATTGCGTCAGTGAGTTTCGGCGCCGAACGCGCTCTCCAATTGCGCCATAAGACTCGCCAGGATCTGCCCCGGTACAAGCTTTTGCTCCGCGATGGAAGCCTTTTACTAATGGGAAATACCCTGCAAGACAAATGGATGCATCAAATACCTAAAATTAAAGGTCTGATTGATCCACGGGTAAACCTGACTTTCAGAACCATCTATTAGGACTCGCTAAGCAATGGCTTTGGACAGATTCGACGTATGTATTGCCGGAGCAGGAGTGATCGGTCTGGCCATTGCTCTACAACTATCCAACTCCCGGCGCTTTAGTAATAAGGCGATTGTGGTAGTCGAACGCGAGGCGGGTTTCGGTCAGCATATCAGCAGCCGCAACAGCGAAGTCATCCACGCTGGTATCTACTACGCTGCAGACAGTCTCAAGGCCAGGCTCTGTCTAAGGGGTAAACGACTCCTCTATGAACATTGCCAGCGGCATGGCGTCGGATGCCGACAACTCGGCAAGCTGATTGTCGCGGGAAAATCCGTAATCAATGAACTGGAGGCGCTGCAGGCGAAAGCGGCGTGCAATGGTGTCGACGATCTGCAGTGGCTCGACAGGCGTCAGTTGCAGCAGCGGGAACCAGCGGTGGAAGCCGACTATGCCCTGCTCTCGCCCTCGACAGGCATCATCGATAGTCATGCCTACATGCAGAGCCTGTTGCATCTGGCGCAAAACAATGGCGTTGAATTTGCGCCACGTACCGAGATAAAGGCAGTCAGCAGAGCAAGCCAGGGATTCATCGTGGACACTCGCATCGGTGGCGGTAACAATTCGGAGGCTTACCAATTTGGCTGCGAGAGCTTTGTGAATTGTGCCGGCCTCGATGCCGGATCTCTCGCTAGAAAAATCGAAGGCGGCAAGCAACAGACTGTTCCAGAGATACATCTGTGTAAGGGCGATTACTTCAGTTACTCGGCAGCGAGCCCATTCGGGTCTCTGGTATATCCATTGCCTGAAAAGAATACACAGGGGCTGAGCATTCATAGCACTCTGGATATGGCTGGTCAGGTTCGCTTCGGCCCAGACTCAGAATATGTGGATGAGAGAAACTATGACGTTAGTCCTTCTAAACGGGAAATCTTTGCAGCAGCTATCGCCACCTACTTCCCGGCTATCTCAGCGGAAAAACTTCAACCTGCTTATTCTGGCATACGCCCCAAACTGGCAGCTAGAGGAGAACCTGCCGCCGATTTTATAATCGAGAATTATGAAAAGAAAGGAACTCCGGGGTTGATACAGTTGTTTGGTATCGAATCACCGGGGTTGACCGCCAGCCTTGCCATCGCCGACGAGGTTGTGCAATTGCTTTCCTGAACACTCTGAATCCCTATATCGTCAGTGTTGCTGTATCGCTGTTGAATTGATTCGCCAGAATTTCCTCTATGCAATTCCTGCTTTTTCCATCTGTATCAACGAACGAATCCCGATGCCTTGCAAACTGCAACCCTGCGCCCTGGAAGGGCTAATCCAGGTCACCCTGCCTAATGCGGCCAGTTTTTTCTTCTGATCGGGTAATCCAAGTATCAGGAATATCTCGGCACCGATATCGTAGGTTGCCTGGGAAGGAATAAACAGACCGCCATTCATAATGAACGGCATATAGAGTGCGTAAAGGTCATCTGTATCCTTAATGCAGACCGATAGAAAAGTTTGATTCGACATACAGTGTAGGCTCCCTGCCCCGACAGCAATCTTTCTGGAAAATGAACCACACCCAATCAGATGAACTGATACCAACGCCAGATTAATGATTCGATAATTAATTGACTATTCGGGTTGGTTCCACTCAGCATTTGCTTACGCGCTACAATGGCGGCGTCGTAAAACTGCATCAACTCAACGAGTAGCGTACGGATCGGTCGCTCTCGTGCAATCAGCAAACTGTATAGATTATCGATTTCATTTGCGGATTCGCCTGGACGCTGATTGCTGCTTAAGCTCTTTATTAATATAGATGAAGTCAGCAGCAAATGCCCAACTACGGCTGATTCTCCGATTTTCAATGCCAGCGAGACCAGTGATTGGGGTGATTGTGAGCCAGTCGATAATTGACAAAGCTTGTTGAGGAACTGATCGCGTTGTTCTACGGCCCCCTGTTCAGCCAGCTGGATTGCATAGAGGGGTCGGCATTCGGCGGCTTCCAGCAATCGATCGATATCTACTACACTCTCCGGCAAAGATTTTGAGCTCAGCCATTGTTGCGCAACTTCGCGAGCAGGAGAGCTGAATAACGCACGTTGACAGCGACTACGGATCGTAGCTGGTAAGCTGCCCGGAAATTCAGTTACTAAAAATAGATAGCTGTTCTGGGTGGGCTCTTCGAGTGTCTTCAACAGGGCATTGGCAGAGCTGATATTCAAATGATGTGCCGCATCGATGATGACAATCTTCGCTATTCCGGCATGACTGGTATGAACAATAAAATCGGTGAGCGATCGAATCTGCTCGACATTGATGTCCCGTTTACCCTCGAGCGGTGCTAGTTGCAACACATCGGGATGGCTAAAATCTTCTCCGGCCTGCTGACAGTTTCTGCAGATGCCACAGGCGAATTGTTTGAGCGGATTCTGACAGAGCATGTAGCGAGAGAATCCACTAACAAACAACGATTTTCCGAGCCCCTGGTCGCCACAGACCAGAAACGCGTGAGGTAATAGTCTCTCTTCATACTGCTGTGCGAGGCGCTGCCACTGACTGTCCTGCCAGGGGAAAGGCACTTCTGGCAGCATGTTGGAATCCTTAATCATCTTTTTGCAACAGGCTCAATTTCTCTTCCAGTCTGATCAGCAACTCGCTGCTGACCGCCTCCAGATCCTGAGACGCATCGACGACAATGCAGCGCTCCTGCTCGGCGCTGGCAATATCCAGATAGGCTTGTCTGACCTTCTCAAAGAATTCCAGCTTCTCTCGCTCAAATCGATCGAGTGCTGCCCTGTTCTGTGCCCGTTGCAATCCAATCTGGGGGTCGAGATCGAGAATGATTGTCAGGTCTGGTCGCAGCTCTTCCTGAACCAGTGTCTCGAGTTCCGCAATCTTGCTTCGATCGAGCCCCCGTCCTGCTCCCTGATAGGCATAGGTGGCGTCTGTAAATCGATCGCAAATGACCCACTTACCGGCGGCCAGGGCTGGCCTGATAAGTCGGTCCAGATGTTGGGCCCGAGCGGCGAAGATCAGCAGTAATTCGCTTAATCCCATCAGGTCTTCATCGTCATTCACCTGCAGTAACAGGTTTCGAATTTGTTCCGACCAAAGTGTGCCACCCGGCTCTCTTGTGACAATAAATTCAATTCCTCGACCGGCCAGGAATTGCTTGATGGTTTCGATGTTGGTGCTTTTACCAACCCCTTCTACACCTTCGATCGTGATGAACAGTCCATTTTTATTCTGCATGGCTTGGTAGATTCTATTGTGTCTGGGGTTGTCGTTGGAAACGATCGACAGCCGCGTTGTGTTCTTCCAGAGTACTGGAAAAATAATGGCTGCCATCACCCATGGCTACAAAATATAAATAATCTGAAGGCAATGGGTTAAGGCTCGCCGTAATTGAGTCGATACCAGCCAGGGCAATCGGTGTCGGAGGCAAGCCATTAATGCGGTAGGTATTGTAGGCAGTGGCCAACGCTAGGTCCGCGCCTCGCAGGTCCCCTGAAAAATCTTCTCCCATTCCATAGATCACCGTAGGATCCGATTGCAGACGCATGCCCTGTTCCAGTCTGCGCACGAAAACTCCAGCGATATGACCGCGTTCACTTAACGATGAGGATTCTTTCTCAATAATTGACGCCATGGTTAGAGCGTGGTAATTATTGTCATAGGGCAATGCGCCGAGGCGGTATTGCCAGGCAGACTCTAACACCTCCTGCAGACGCTGATTGGCCCTGCGCAGCAAATCCAGGTCTGTAGCTCCTTTGGTATAAAAGTAAGTATCCGGAAAAAGCATTCCTTCCGGATCGTCGTAATCGAGTTCCATGCGTTTTGCGATTTCATTTCGCGACAGTCCCGGCAGTTCCAGCACCAGTTTGGCACTGCGATTTATTTCTGACATTGCCTGTGCAAATGTCCATCCTTCTACGAGGGTAATTCTATACTGTATATTGTCACCACTGACCATCTTATCGAGTAGCCGGGCAGGAGTCAGACCACTGTCCAGTCGGTACTCTCCTGTTTGAATGGCATTCGTCACTCCACGCCAGCGTGCCAGAGCCACAAACAATTGAGGGTAGTCGAGCAGGCCCTGTGCCTGTAGATTAAGCGCGACTCGAGACAGGGAACTCCCGGGCGCGACCTCGACAATCGAATTGCCTGACAAGGCGGGAATGGAAGTGTAAAGAACCCTCACACTCGCCGAGGCAGCGATCAACAGCACCAGGGCTGATGCCGTGAAGAGCGCCAGAAATAACCGAAGCTTAGGGTTCGCTGGTAGTGTAAAAGGTCTCATGCCTGCGCTGAGTTGCCTGACGATTGAAGGTCTGTTGAGCAGGCAACACAGTAGCATTTTCCACCGAACTAATCATCGCTGCACACCGCTCTACCACGCGAGGCTATTCGGGAAATGCCTGTCAATGAATAGCAGGCATTTCAAGCAGGAATTGTTAACCGGGAAACGAGTTGCCCGCTGGTGATTTTGTCAGCTGAGAGTGTCAATCGATCTTCGAGAAGATAAGACTGCCATTGGTGCCCCCGAATCCGAATGAATTGCTGAGCACGACATTCACCGAGCGGTCACGGCTGGTATGTGGGACGTAGTCTAAATCGCAACCTGCATCGGGCGTATCCAAATTAATGGTGGGAGAGACAATCTGGTCTCGAATAGTCAGCACAGAGATTATCGCCTCAACTGCTCCGGAAGCACCCAGCAGGTGTCCTATCATCGATTTGCTGGAACTTACGCAGAGCTTCTTCGCATGCTCACCGAAAACAGTCTTGATTGCCTCGGTCTCTGCAATATCACCGGCCTGGGTCGAGGTGCCATGGGCATTGATATAGTCAACCGCGGTGGCGTCCAGATTTGCGTTGGTCAGTGCGTTGCGGATACACAGCGCTGCCCCAGCCCCGCCTTCAGAAGGTGACGTCATGTGATAGGCATCCCCACTCATGCCGAATCCAACCAGCTCTGCATAGATTTCTGCACCGCGCTGTTTGGCATGCTGCAGTTCTTCCAGCACCATGATGCCGGCGCCGCTACTCAGAACAAATCCGTCTCTGTCTTTGTCCCAGGGACGGCTGGCTTTAGTCGGGTCGTCATTGCGAGAAGAGAGCGCTCTGGCAGCGCAGAAACCGCCCAGCGCTACCGGCGATGTGGCCATCTCGGCGCCGCCAGCCAGCATGACCTCAGCCTGATTGTTGCTGATCATGTTGGCAGCCAGACCGATATTGTGAGTTCCCGTGGTACAGGCAGTAGAAACGGCTATATTCGGGCCCTTCAGATTGAATCTTATCGACAGGTTACCGGCAATCATGTTGATGATTGAACCCGGTATAAAGAAGGGAGACACTTTGCGCAGCCCGCTATCGCGGATCTGCAAGCTCGTCTGTTCGATAGCGGTAAGCCCACCAATACCGGAACCTATAGCGACACCCACTCGATCGGCATTCCATTGTGAGTCACTCAGACCGGAATCGACAAAAGCCTGCACTCCCGCAGCAATGCCGTAGTGCATGAAAATATCCATGCGGCGCGCTTCTTTTGCTTCCATATAAGCAGTGCAGTCGAAGTTCTTAACGGAGCCGCCAAAGCGCGTGCTGAATTTGCTCACGTCAAAATGATCGAGTGAAGCGATTCCACTTCGGCCATTTTTAATTGCTTCCCACGAACTTGTTACATCGTTACCCACTGGAGACACCACCCCCAGCCCAGTAACGACAACCCTTCTAGCATTCAATTTTGTATCCTCTGCAGAAATACCACAGTGCTAAATAAACAAAAGCTACTCCAGAGTGCTCCAGAGTAGCTTTGTTTGTTCATTAATTAGCGCTTACAGGTGTTGGTTAATGTAATCACAGGCTAACTGGACAGTGGTTATTTTTTCGGCCTCTTCATCAGGAATTTCAGTTTCGAATTCCTCTTCGAGCGCCATGACCAATTCGACGGTATCTAAAGAATCAGCGCCTAAATCTTCTACAAATGAAGCAGAAGGTTTTACCTCGTCTTCCTTTACGCCGAGCTGTTCGCAGACTATCTTCTTAACGCGTTCTTCGATGCTACTCATATCAATTATTAGCTCCTAATGCTTTGTAATCCAAAGGCTTTTTGAGAGGCCTCTCTGTCACAGTCGTTATGCAGCCCGTCAACCGTGCAATTCAGAGATGCGATTTTACCTCTATTTTCCTAAGTTGTAATGGTTAAATTTGAAAATTTCCAGCAATGCCCATGGGCCCGATTTTGCTCACCACGGACTCCGCTTTGTAGAATTCAGCCCATATACATACCACCGTTCACATGCACCGTTTCGCCAGTAATATATCCACCGCTTGCAGACACCAGAAAACCCACCACAGCGGCAATCTCATCGGGCTGCCCGAGGCGCCCCAGGGGTATTTGCGCCAACAGCGCATCAGTCTGCTGTGCTGGTAAATTGCGAGTCATATCGGTGTCGATGAAGCCAGGGGCTACTGCATTGACCGTGATTCCACGTGAACCGATCTCCTTCGCCAGCGAGCGGGTAAACCCCTCAATCCCGGCTTTCGAGGCGGAATAATTGGTCTGGCCTGCATTGCCACTGGACCCAACCACCGAACTGACATTAACGATTCTGCCCCAGCGTGCCTTTGTCATCGCCTTGATACAGGCCTTGGTGACGCGGTACATCGAACCGAGATTAGTGTCGATAACCGCATTCCACTCTGCTGCTTTCATACGCATCAGGAGATTGTCTCGCGTTATCCCTGCATTATTTACCAATACAGTGGGCGCACCGAATTCTTCCTGTATCGCGGCTAGGGCACTCGTTACTGACTCATCGCTGGAGACATCCACACAGAAGCCTTTTCCCTTGAACTGGTGTTCAGCAAGGTAAGCGGATATCAATTCGGCTCCAGGGTCGGTAGTCGCTGTGCCAATCACGGTAAATCCGAGGTTTCCAAGGGTCATGGCTATCGCGCCGCCAATGCCTCGACTCGCTCCAGTAACCAGGGCTATCGCGCCTGTATCACTCATCAAACATCTCCTTCTGGTAGATTTATCTCGACTCGCTTGCGGATTCTTTATCGGCTTAAGAGCTAAAGCGGGTAGCTTCTATATCAGGCGGACATTTCTGCAATGGCGCTATCGAGGCTTGCCTCATCATCGCTCCCGCAACAGAGCAACTCTGGTTCAATCCGTTTAATCAGGCCGCAGAGTACCTTTCCAGGACCACATTCCATTAATTTCCCTACCCCTGCCTTACTGATCAATTTTATACAATCTACCCATAAGACAGGTGTATACAATTGTTTTATAAGATTCTTCTTTATCTTTTCGGGATCATCACAAATCTTGGCATGCGCATTTTGCACAACCGCAATCTCCGGCTGCATAAAGGTTACGGCTGCTAATTCCTGCTGTAGTTTTTCTGCTGCCGGTTTCATCAGATCACAGTGCGAGGGAACGCTTACATTCAGTGCTAGTGCTCGCCTGGCGCCTGCTTCTTTGCACAACTGCATCGCCCGCTCAACAGCCTCGGTATTGCCTGCTATGACCGTCTGACCCGGCGCATTAAAATTGGCAGCCGAAACTACCCCCAGTTCCTCCGCTTCATCACAGATTTCATTGATCTGATAATTCTCGAGCCCAACGATAGCTGCCATCTTTCCTGTGCCTTCGGGTACTGCAGACTGCATGAACCGGCCACGATGGAACACGAGCTTAACCGCGTCCTGAAAATGCAGGACTCCAGCGCACACCAGAGCTGAATATTCCCCCAGGCTATGTCCAGCCAGAACTGAGGGCGAGGGACCCTGACGGTCGTTCCAGAGCCGCCAGATGGCGACTGAGGCCGTGAGAAGTACCGGCTGGGTAATCTGAGTCTGATCGAGGTTGTTGTCATTATCATGCTGGCTAATCTCCCAAAGGTCCTCTTCGAGAACTTCCGACGCTTCGGCGAAGGTTTCGAGGATGATACTGGATTGATTGGCCAGGCCGCTGAGCATGCCCAGCTTCTGTGAGCCCTGACCGGGAAATACAAATCCAAATTTTTGCATGAGTAGTCTCTGCTGTGGCGCTTATCGTTGCTCTTATTCTTCTCGCTACTTTCTGCAGACGAGAAACCTGCCAGCTTCATTTGATCAATTTGCTTCAAGAATGGCAGCAACTTTTTTGGCAATCAATTGAGGAACTGCATTTTCTACTTCTCTTACGGCCTGCTGAATCGCATAAGTGAAACCTTCTACCGTGGCGTTACCATGACTCTTTACGATGCTGCCCTGCAGACCGAGTAGACTGGCACCGTTGAATCGTTGAGGATTTATTTGTGCTGCGAGTCGTGTCAAAACATCATTTGCTACTGTATCTGAGGATGTTCCAGGCAACTGTTCAGCGAGAAATTTATTGACTACATTGGCGACGCCGGCACTGGATTTGATGGTGACATTACCCACAAATCCATCACACACGGCGACATCGGCGACGCCTTCAAAGAGCTCGTTGGCTTCTATAAAACCGATGTAATTCAGGGCCGAACACTGCTTCATCTGCTGCGATGCCAGGCGAACTTCTTCAGTTCCCTTGTAATGCTCGGCACCGATGTTTAAGAGGCCCACACTGGCAGCGGTACCATTCAAGGATTCGGCCAGCACCGAACCCATTACGGCAAATTCGAAGAGCTGCTGGGCACCGCACTCGGGATTCGCGCCAACATCCAGTAGATAGCCCTGCCGGGTTGCGCCGGGGATGGTGGCGACAATGGCGGGTTTTTGAATGCCGGTAATGGTCTTCAGCAGATGACGGCCTATCATCAGTAGTGCGCCAGTATTACCAGCGCTCACCATGGCCTGCACCTCACCTCGTTTGACCAGTTCAGTCGCCAGGTACATGGAGGATTGCCTGGCGTTGCGCAGCACGTTGCCTGGCTTATCCTCATCACTAATCTGTTCGGCAGTGTGAAGTACCGACAGCCGCTCCTTAACGGCTGCAGTAGTATCAGCCAGGAGCGGCGCAATCTGCTCTTCGTTACCAATCAGAATCAGCGATAATTCGGGAAATTTTAGCAACGCCTGCAGCGACGCCGGGACTGTCAGATCGACACAGCCATCGCCACCCATAGCATCTATAGCTATGTGCATGTCGGGTTCCAGACTTAGTCTTCGCCGAGATCCAGTACTTTCTTGCCCTTGTAGAAGCCATCGGCAGTAACATGATGGCGTCTGTGGACCTCTCCGGTGGTCTTGTCAGTTGACAAGGTTGGATCCGATAAGGAATCGTGGGAGCGCCGTTTACCGCGCCTGGATCGAGTCACTTTGCTCTTTTGAACAGCCATTTTGGCCTCCGACTAGGATATAAATTCAGTTAATACAAAAAGCTAAACTTTATTCTTTAAGTTGCTTGAGAATAGAGAACGGGCTTTCTCTTTGCTCTGTCTGGCCCTCGCCCTGGGGGTCATCGCCAGATATTGCGTAATCCAGTTTATCCAGGCAATCATTGCCGGGATGATAATTCACAATCGGCATGCAGAGCATCAGCTGCTCTTCCACCAAGCCGGCCAGTTCGAGCTTGGTATCTGCACAAATCCACGGTTCCAGGGTTGGGTCAAGCCTGCTCGAGAATTCTTCACTGGCCAGCAGCGCCAGTTTGATCTCATCTGCCAGCTCGATGGCTATCGGTTCCAGGCATCGCTGACAGGTCACATCGACCTGCGCCGATAACTTCCCGGTTATGAGCCGCTGTTTCGACTCATTAGTGGAGAAACTCAGCTCAATCCACACATTCGCCGTTTCTGTCGCCAGGATTTCCCTGAACCTCGGCAGCCGCTCCAGGGGCATCATTCCCTTAATTGCCGCCTCTTGCAGAAAGACTTTTCTGGTATCTACATACGCTGGAACCGGGCTGTCTGCCATAGGCGCGCAATAATAGGCGTCAAAGCCTTTGCTGTCAAAGAAAAAAAATAATTTACTTTATAGATAATCTCTATCTATTTGTAATTAAGAGAGTTTAGATCAAGCTATCAACTAAGGCTGCCATGGTTTTATCGGTTGCAGCCGTAACTTCGATTGATTCCTGGGAATCTGGCAAAGTAAAGTTGATTTTAAAGGCGTGCAGGCACAGATTCTTGACCCTGGAAAGGGTCGTAACCCGTCCCTTTTTCGAGTAGCGGGGGTCGCCCACAATGGGGTGGCCGGCATGTTGGCAGTGCACCCTGATCTGGTGGGTACGCCCTGTCACGGGAATAGCCTCGACCAAGGTAGCTTCCTGGAAGCGCTGCAACACATTAAATCGGGTCAGGGAGGCCTTGCCGTCCTGACTCACCTGGACCAGGCGTTCGCCAGAACTCAACTCATTCTTCAGCAGTGGCACATCCACCTGAGTCAGCTTCTCTGGCCATCGACCATGCACCAGAACCAGGTAATACTTTTTAATAGATTTTTCTTTAAATTTCTTTTGTAACTGTTTTAAAGATATCATATTTTTTGCAACAATAAGACACCCTGAGGTGTCTCTATCCAGCCGGTGAGCGAGCTCCAGGCTGCTCCATTCGGGTTTGATCTGACGCAGAGCGTCGATCAACCCAAGGCGGATACCGGATCCGCCATGCACCGCCAGTCCGGCTGGTTTGTCAATCACCAGCAGCTGTTCATCCTCAAATAGCACACTTTGTTCCAACAATCCTTGCAGGCCGGGAGTCAACTTGGCAGGCTGGGTTGCTTCCACTCCCGAGAAAGGCGGAATCCTTATTTCATCACCGGCAAGCAGTTTCTGAGCAGGCTTGCAGCGCTTCTTATTGATCCTGACCTCGCCCCGGCGAATGAGCCGATAAACACGAGATCTCGGCACACCTTTGAGGTGGCGAATAAGAAAGTTGTCGATACGCTGACCGTGCTGCGGTTCCAGAACGCGTACCAATTGAACTTTGTTGTTATTGCTCAGCATATGAATGCACACAGATCCGTAGTGGGAGTTAGGAAATCAGGCATTTTACATCAATCTCAATGCCACTTAATGGTGTACAATCCCCTCCTTTTTCGACCTGCCACTTATTGACTAAGAAAACGTGGAAACTTTAAAGCAACAACTTAACTCGTTGATAGCTGCTTCCTTAAGCAAAGTCACCGGGATTGCCGACAGCAATGCCAATGTTATAACGGCATCAAAACCGGAATTTGGAGACTATCAGGCCAATGGGATTATGGCTTGTGCCAAGCAGCTCAAGGTAAATCCACGGGAGCTGGCGGGCAAAGTGGTCGCCGAACTCGAGTTGGCTGAGCATCGATTGGTTGCCCGCTACGAGATCGCCGGTCCTGGATTTATTAACATACATCTCGATGCAGGCAGTCTGCTTAAACGCGCCAATGCAATCCTTGCCAAGCCGTCGCAGCTCGTGCCAAAAACTGAGCTGCCACAATCGATAGTCGTAGACTATTCGTCGCCTAACCTCGCCAAAGAGATGCACGTTGGACACCTGCGCGGAACCATCATCGGTGACAGCTTGGTTAGGGTGCTGGGACGGCTGGGGCATAACATTGTCCGTCAGAACCACGTTGGCGATTGGGGCACGCAGTTCGGCATGTTGATTGCGCACATGCAGGAGATCACGACTGAGCATAGCGATCTTCCACAGCAACTGGCTGACCTGGAAGAGTTTTACAAGGCAGCCAAGCAACATTTCGATGCAGACGAGCAATTCGCAGTCACAGCCCGCAACAGCGTCGTCAAGTTGCAAGGCGGTGATCCTGACTATCTGGCCATCTGGGAACGGTTTATCGAGGAATCCCTGAGGCACTGTGAGGCCGTCTATGCCAAGCTGAACGTCACGCTGACTCGAGATGACCTTGATGCTGAGAGCCGTTATAACAGTGAGTTAGGCAATATTGTCAATGAATTGTCTGAGCAAGGTTTGCTAACGGAATCCGCCGGCGCCCTGTGTGTCTTCCTTCCAGAATTCGTCGGTAAGGATGACGAACCCCTGCCGGTAATTATCCAGAAGTCTGACGGTGGCTATCTCTACTCGACCACCGATCTGGCTGCCATCAAATTCAGATCTTCACAACTGAAAGCGGATCGCTCGCTCTATGTAGTCGATGCCAGACAATCTCTCCATTTCCAACAGGTATTCGCAGTTGCCCGAGCCGCCGGGCTCGCCTCGGACCAGCTATCCCTCGAACACATTGCCTACGGCACCATGATGGGCAAGGATGGGCGACCATTCAAGACGCGTTCCGGTGACGCTGCTAAGCTGGTTGAGCTACTCGACGAGTCTGTGCGCCGTGCCTTCGCGCTGGTATCTGACAAGAGCCCTGACCTGGATGAGACTCTGAGGCAGGAAATAGCGGAAAAAGTAGGCATCGCTGCCGTCAAGTATGCCGATCTATCCAAGAATAGGACCAGCGACTATGTATTTGACTGGTCAAGCATGCTGTCCTTCGAGGGCAATACGGCACCCTACTTGATGTATGCCTACGCGCGGATCAAGAGCATCTTGAGGAAACAGCCAGGCACCCCTGTAAATCTTCATATTGCTTGCACCACCGAGCCTGAGGAGCGGGAATTACTGGTAAAGGTTCTGCAGCTGCCTGAAATTGTCAGCGCGGTTGCTAAGGATTGCTATCCCAATCAACTGTGCAACTATCTCTATGAGCTCGCCGGCAGCTTCATGCGTTTCTATGAGGCCTGCCCGATTCTTAAGTCAGAACAACGACTGAAGGACTCACGGCTGGCCCTGTCACTACTCACCGCCGAAGCGCTGCAACAGGGGCTGTACCTGTTGGGCATCGATACCCTGGAGCAGATGTAAGCCCGGCAGGCTATGCCTGCGAAAATCCTGCTCTGGGGGTCCCTAATTTGATAAATCGAGCAGCAATTTGTTCAGCCGAGAAGAGAATTCGCCGGGATCTTCCAATTGCCCCCCGTCGGCGAGGCTGGCTTGCCCAAACAGTATTGTCACCAGGTCAGAAAATCGTTCCTCGTCGCTCTCCTGGTCCAGTTTGGCCACTAGTGGATGATCCGGGTTTATTTCAAATATCGGTTTCGCCTCCGGCACAGCCTGGCCAGAGGCTTCCATGATCTTACGCATTTGTGCGCCCATGTCCTGTTCGTCTACCGCGAGGCAGGCCGGAGATTCCGTCAGACGGTGGGTGATTCTTACCTCTTTCACCCGGTCGCCAAGGTCTTCTTTAATACGGGTCACCAGGCTCTCAAATTCCTTTTCAGCCTCTTGCTGCTGTTTCTTGTCTTCGCCATCATCCAGCTGTCCAAGGTCTAACTCGCCACGCGCGATGTCTTGAAACTGCTTACCGTCGAACTCCTGCATGTGCCCCGTGAGCCATTCATCGATACGGTCATGCATGAGTATCACTTCGATACCCTTCTTACGGAAAATTTCCAGGTGGGGACTGTTGCGTGCTGCTTTCAGAGACTCCGCTACCAAATAGTAGAGCTTGTCCTGGCCATCCTGCATACGCTCTATATATTCGACCAGCCCTTGATCCTGTTCATCGGCCTCAGAATGAGTGGTAGTAAATTGCAGTAACTTCGCTACTTTCTCTCGATTAGAAAAATCCTCGGCAGGCCCTTCTTTGATTGTCTGACCAAATTGCTTCCAGAACTCATCGTACTTGGCCTTGTCCTTCTTGCGTAGCTTCCCAAGCATATCCAATACTCGTTTGGTGAGCGCACTACGCATGGAATCGACAACAGGATCTTTCTGCAGAATTTCACGCGATATATTTAAAGAGATGTCATTGGAGTCCACCACGCCTTTCATGAATCTCAGATACAACGGCAGAAACTGCTCTGCATCGTCCATGATAAAGACGCGCTGTACGTAGAGTTTCAGGCCGCGTGCCGCCTCGCGATTCCACAAATCAAAGGGCGCCTTAGCGGGGATGTAGAGCAGACTGGTGTACTCCAGCTTCCCCTCGACGCGGTTGTGACTCCATTGCAGGGGGTCTTCGAAATCATGACTGACATGCTTGTAGAATTCCCGGTACTCGTCATCGCTGACTTCCTTACGAGATCGCGTCCAGAGTGCCTTAGCAGCGTTTACAGCCTCGTACTCCTGCGGTTTTTCAGAATCCTTGGCCTCCTTAGAATCTTCTTCCTGCTCAAAGTCCTGTTTCTCCATCATCACTGGAATAGAGATATGGTCTGCATACTTCTTGACGATGCTGCGAAGTCGGAATGACTCGGCAAAGTCTTCTTTGTCCTTTTTCAGGTGCAGCGTGACCGACGTACCGCGTTGCTCCTTGCTGGCCGGCTCGATGGAATAATCGGATTCGCCTCTGGACTTCCACAGGGTGGCTTCGCTAGCGCCTGTTCCTGCCTTACGCGTCAGTACTTCTACCTCATCCGCCACGATGAACGCGGAGTAAAATCCGACGCCGAACTGGCCTATCAGCTTTGAATCTTTCTGCTGATCTCCGGTGAGGGATTCCAGGAACTGGGCGGTACCCGATTTGGCGATAGTGCCGAGGTTGCTCACCACTTCTTCCTTATCCATGCCGATGCCGTTATCCGATATGGTGAGTGTTTTTGCCGATTCATCCACATCTATCTGGACCTTCAGGTCAGTGTCTTTCTCCAACAAATCAGGATGTGACAGGGCTTCGAAGCGCAGTTTATCTGCGGCATCAGAAGCATTGGATATCAACTCTCGCAGGAAAATTTCCTTATTGCTATACAGAGAATGAATCATCAGATGCAGAAGCTGCTTCGCCTCTGTCTCGAAACCACGCGTCTCTGCCTGGGTGTTGCTCGCCATCTCTTTCTCCTGCCTGTTGATCTATGCAATAAAAAACCCGACCACTTTGCAGTGATCGGGTCTTAAATGGGGACAGAACCCCTGATTTTCAAGCCATTTCGAGCTTTCTTTAAACTCTTAGCGACTGTGGGCAGCTTAGTCCAACGCCGGATAGGTTTCGTAGAAATCTATAGCAAGCTCACGTCGCTCGGCGAGTATGTTGAAACGACTCTTGATGCTGTTTATAAAGGTTATATAGGTATTGGCCGAGCTTTGGTCTCTTTCATCGCCGATATCGGCAGCCTCTGTGGCGGCTTCCAGGGCGGCTTCGAAATCGTCGAGTTCCAGCCGCGAACGAGATAACCACATCAGCGTTTCCGCTCGGTCACCGAGATTGCCCATGTCGATTGCCTGCTGGAATGCCTCGGCGGCCTCCTCGTAATCGGCCATTACGTAATGAATATAGCCGACAGTGTCATACCCGTCCCCACTGTCTGAGATCTCCGCGACTCGCTTGGCAGGTTCCAGTGCCTCTGCCCACATATTGGAGAGTAAATACATCTGCCCGAAAGTCTCCAGATTGTCCTCAGTTGCCTCGATGAAGCCCGTATCCAAACCGTCCATAATGATCTTGCTACCGCTGGCTGGAATATCCAGTCCAGCCATGGATTGTCCAAGGTTGAGGAAACGATTCTCATCGTCCAGAAAACCTTTCAGGTAAGCCAGATTGAGAGACTGTACGCGGTGATCTTCCTCATCGATACTGGCGTAGAGGGAGCTCAGGTTGATCCAGTCCGTAGCATCGTCGAACAAAATGATCATAGTCTTGGTGAGCACCAGTGCGTTAGCGTAGTCTTCCAGGTTGAAATACAGACCGTTTAAGTAGCTGTAGTCATCTCTACCGAGCTCCTCGCCAGCATCCAGCAGGAATTCCATGTAAGCGATCCAGTAAGGCTTCGCCTCGGTGAACTCATCCAGCTGGTAATGCGCATAGGAGAGTCCGCGGTAGACAATGTCATCTTCTTCAAGTGACAGTTCGCGCCAGCCCACGTAATTATTGATTGAATTCCGCCAGTCTTCCTCGGCCGCGTAGAGCTGGCCCAGTGAGCGCAGAGTCCTCAGCCGAATGTCTTCGCGGAGCTCTTCGATTAGCAGAATCTCTTCGAAAGTGCGGATGGCGCCCGGATAATCTTCGAGGGTGAGGTAATAGTTCGTGTAGAAATTCAGCAGAGTCGACTTCTCGAAGTCGTTCATGCGTTGCCAGCGACGCTCCCTTAATTCATCGAGCTCTTCTTTGGCTGCTACCAGATCCGGTTCGTCTTCGGGATCTTCCGGAGTCATTAACTCCTGAATCCGCGTCACGGAACGCATAACTTGCTGCCCGAGCGTGCCGGAAGTACGGGCTGTTGGTGGAGCGCGCTGTTCTTCGCCCGCTATTACAAGCTGAGCCGGCATCATGGGCACAGCCAATGCAGCGATCAGAAAACCCAGCTTAAGATGATTTCTCATTGTCATTTATCAATCCTCAAGCTGATAACGGAACAGGTATTGCACTCCGGTGACTTCAACCCCGATGCCGTCCTGTATACGCGGTTGAAACTTGAAACGAACGGCGGCACGAGTTGAAGACCGATCGAAGATGGAGGGCGGCTCGGCGTCCACTACTATGATGGAATCCTCGACCACACCACCCTGCCCATCCACGGTAAAACTCACCAGGCACCAGCCCTCGATGCCACGTTGAGCGGCTCGGGTCGGGTACTGGGGTGCAATCGCCACCAGGGGCAGAAAATCACCGTCTGTTGCCGAGATAGAGGCATTAGAAAGTTGCAAGCCTGTGTCTATTTCAATCGAGGCGCGCTCGATGTTGAGAGAAGGTCCGGCGTCCATGTTGATCTGCTTTTCCTGCACTTCCGGCTGTTCGTCTACTAATTCTTCGATTGGTTCCGGTTTATCAATTTCTTCGATAACTTCCAATTCGATATCCGGCATGGTCGCATCGACAATTTTGACCACCGTAACCCGCTCATCTAATCGTTGGCCAGTAGCGATCAGGAACTGCATAAAATAGAACAGTCCCAGAGTAATACCGGCAGCCATTACCATGGAAATAGCCCATCTGATTACTATCATCGTCTATGCCTCCGCTGAAATTGATACATTGTCTATATTGGCTTCTCTTGCAGCCTGCAGAATCAACATCACTTGCTCGTTGTTCGCGCTCTCGTCCGCCTGGATGATTATGGCCGAGTTCGGCGCGTCAGCTAATCGCAATTCAAATCGGGAGCGGATAAAGCGCGGGTCAATTTGGTCACCGTCGATCCAGATATCGCCGTTCGGTCCCACCGCGATCAAGATAAGATCGCCCGAAGTGGGGTCGACAGTGGATGCCTCCGGCCTGGTTACTTCTATACCAGCCTCGGTAACAAAAACCGATGTCACGATAAAAAATATAAGAAGGATAAAGACAACATCCAACATGGGGGTGAGATCGATCTCGCCCGCCTCGTCCTGTTGCCGCCTCTTCATTACTCCTGATTTCATGTTTAATCCTTCATCTTTACTATTAAGAGAGCACTTACTGTGAAAGTGCTAAGTGGTCCTCGAGCAATTCCAAGTCTCGATCAACCTTGCCCTTAAGATAGTTGTAGACAAAAATCCCTGAAATCGCACCGACCATTCCAGCCATGGTGGGAATGGTGGCCATCGAAACGCCTCCAGCCATCGACTTAGCGTCGCCGCCACCGCTAACTGACATGGTAAAGAACACATTGATCATTCCTGTAACCGTGCCAATCAGCCCCATTAATGGACAGATCGTTACTAACACTTCAATAATTGGCAGAGTACTTCTCACGTCTACCGATATTTTGGAAATCATCATGGATCGTATCTGATGCGCACTCCAGGAGTGCGTATCAGACCGCGAATTCCAAGCGACTAAAGTGTTCTTTACATTTTTCTTATGTGTAGTATTCAGGTACCAAATACGTTCAAAAACGAGTGTCCACTTAATTAACAAAAGTAACGCTATGTAATTAAGTACTGGTCCTCCTCTATTCATAAACGTGTTAACCGCATCCAGAATATCTAAAAATGTGAAATACATGTTTTTTTACCTTCTGGAATGAAGACTATGCGTTAGCAAGTCGCTCAGCTTTATCAGCTATCATGCCGGTCGCCTGCTCTTCCAAGATGTGAATTATGGTGTCGCTGCGAGCCTTAAGCACTGTATGCATAAAGATTGTAGGAATAGCCACCACGATACCTAACACCGTAGTCATGAGTGCCGAGGAGATGCCTCCTGCCATGATAGTCGGATCGCCTGCACCGTAAACGGTAATCTGTTGGAATACGTCAATCATACCGGTCACTGTGCCTAACAGCCCTCCCAGGGGTGCGATGGTGGCAATCATTTTAATGATGGTAAGCATGCTTTCCAGTGCTGGGGTTTCATGCAATATTGCCTCACCAAGTTTCAATTCCAGGGTTTCTGTATCGGCGCTTGGGTTTGATTCCGCGACCATTAATACTCTGCCCAGAGGATTATTATTATTTGGTTTGTCGTTCTTCAACTGAGAGCGAACCTTAATCGACGTCAGAGACAGCAGTAGCAATCGGAAAAAGCCCATGAGTATGCCGACAATACCCACACCGATGATAATAAATCCAATGGTACGGGCATTATTCATCACCTGTTCTTCAACTGTAGGGAAGTTAACCAGGTTGGCCAATACCTGGCCACCCACTCCACCGGTTGGATCGATCCCGACTTGTGTAAAGCCAGAACTTGCACTCTGAAGGGCGGCGGCCGAAGCGACAATTCCAGCATCAGGCTGCCTCGGAAGAACCTGCAGGTGACCGATGTCGCCGTTGTAGCTCAGATAGTCACCATCAGACACAGCATTAAATGCACCGATACGGGTAATGCTACGGTTGGCGGTTTCGCCAGTCGGCAGCGTTACATCGCCGTTGTAGGTTACGACCCGGGCAGACTCGGTCAACTCTTGATGCATGAAGAACCAGAAGCGTTCCATCTCTGCAGGATTGAGCTGCTCGACAGTACTTCCGGCTCGCTCGATGATTTCCTCGAGTTGTTCGGAGCGTCCAATGTATTGAGCGCTGATCAGCGAATTCTGGAAGTTACTGAGAAAGTCCCCCGCTACACCCTGCAGCGTGCCGAACAGCTCGTTCAGGTCGCCACGGCGGTCACGTAGAACCGTTCGCAGGTCGGCAATGATGATCTCATTAGCCTGGAAGGTGTCACTGAGTTGCACCTGGAGTTCTTCCTGCTCGACAATCCGCTCGTTAGTCGTGTCCAGAATCTCCTGCTGTCGATTGGCATTCTGTTCAAATTCCTGGACACGTTGCAAATACCTTTCGGATTCTGCGACACGATCGTTTTCGACCAGATCAAGCAAGTCGCTTAGCGAGGTCGCCTGGGCGAAAACTTGTGTTGATCCTGCCAACAGAAACGTAGCCGCCGCGAGGTATGTCATTTTTTGAAAGTATTTCACTGTACTACCTCCGGCGCTGATACTGGCAAGTTGAGGATATCTGGAGCTTCGAGATTGGAGACTACTCGAATTGCTTTTTGCACTTCCTGACGATAATCACCGGCCGGTAGCTCTACCCATTGTCGAGAATTATTGTCCCAGGCGCCTGTAACTTGACGATCAGTGGTCTGATACATCAATGCCACTCTTCCAATTCTGGCGACATTCACGTCCCGGTCTACGCCACCTAAGGTTATAGTATCGGGATAGGTTTCGTAGGTTCGTCCGTACTGAGTTTCGGTTTGATACATCACTAGAACCTGGCGAAATTTTTCTGCAATGGAGACATCGGGATTGTCGATTGCAGCGCGGGCAAACTGAATCCTGTTCTGACGCTCATCGATACGGAAAGGATAATCCAGTTCGATAAATTGACTGATGCCAGAGAGCATCTTTTCCATTAATAAGGGAATTTCGCGAGTAATTTCCTCCACCCCGTCGATAGATTCATTCAGTGTGGTGATTTGCTCGTTCTGAGCGGAAATCTGCATACGCCAGCCCGCGTTGAGTACCAGTAATGCCTCCAGGGCATCGTTAGCTCGTTTAAATTCTTCAAAAGTAGTACTGGCCTGGTTTGCCAGCCTGCTGATTTCTTCTTGTGATTGAGCGGAAGCGGAGTACTTGACGCTAATTCCTTCCATTGCCCGATCAATGATACTGCTATCTACGAGAATTTCCGCAGCTTGCGCAACACCTAAGAAGCACGAAATGAGCAATGCCAGAGCAGATACACTCACTTTAGTAATTCGACGGTCATTCATGTTACATCCTATTTCTTGTTAACAAGATCAGGTCCAATTAATTGGGATCGCTTTGCGACACTTACCATTTATTTAACTAGACACGAAAAATACTTTCTTATTTATCTATCCCTACCCTTAATCTGTCCAAGAATTCCCTGACCTCTCCAGTCTCTCAAAATCGACAGTTTTCCTTGAAAAAAACCGACCGAAAGTTACCGTTCTACTCACTTTTTATCAAAATGAGAAGCATAGTAACTTTCCAATCGACCAGGCTATTTGGATTTTTACCAATAGGCCTATAGTCCCTGAAATTCAGCGTTTCAAGCCAAATTTGCGGCTAAGCCTACCACACTACCTTAAGTATTTAGAACCTTTTGCGCTGCAAAAGTTATCTCAATAGTGCCTGACAGTTATTCGTGCAAATCGCCATTCGATTCAAATTACCAACCGGTAATTTCAGCCAATCCACTGCCAATTTCTGCCAGAGACCGAACGGTTTTGACTCCTGCATCCTGCAGTGCGGCAAACTTCTCATCGGCAGTACCTTTACCGCCGGAAATTATGGCGCCGGCATGACCCATGCGCTTGCCTGGGGGTGCAGTCACCCCAGCAATATAGGCCAACACCGGCTTGCCAACGTTTATCTTGATGAAGGCGGCGGCCTCTTCTTCGGCTGTGCCGCCAATTTCGCCAATCATGACGATTGCCTCAGTCTGGGAATCCTCTTCGAACATGGCCAGGATATCGATAAAGTTCGAACCGGGAATCGGATCGCCACCGAGACCCACACATGAAGACTGGCCGTAACCATGGCCTGTCGTTTGCTTCACGGCTTCGTAGGTTAGAGTCCCGGAGCGAGACACGACGCCCACCTTTCCGGGTAGGTGAATATGACCGGGCATGATGCCGATTTTGCACTGTCCCGGCGTAATTACGCCGGGACAGTTCGGCCCAATCAGGCGAGTTCCCAGTTGATCGCATTTTTCCTTCGCCACCAGCATATCCAGCGTCGGGATGCCCTCGGTGATGCAGACGATCAACTCGATGCCGGCTGCCGCCGCCTCCAGAATGGAATCCTTGCAAAAGGCTGCCGGTACATAGATCACCGAGGCGTTAGCGCCGCTATCGTTGACCGCTTCCTTCACAGTATTGAACACCGGCAGCTCGAGATGCACCTGGCCGCCCTTGCCGGGTGTCACGCCACCGACCATTTTAGTGCCATACTCGATGGCCTGCTGTGAGTGAAATGTGCCCTGGGAGCCGGTGAAGCCCTGACAGATTACTCTGGTGTCGCTATTAACGAGAATGCTCATTGCGCACCTCCGGCCGCAGCGACAGCTTTTTCGGCTGCGTCGGACAGGCTGGTGGCTGCAATGATATTAAAATCGCTGTTCTGCAATACCTCACGACCCAGCTCGGCGTTATTACCTTCCAGACGTACCACCACTGGCACGTCAACACCGACCTCCTCGACAGCGCCAATCACCCCTTCAGCAATCAGATCACAGCGCACGATACCACCGAAGATATTGACCAGTACTGCGGCGACATTTGCGTCGGAGAGAATAATCTTGAATGCCTCGGTGACGCGTTCCCTGGTAGCTCCTCCTCCCACGTCCAGGAAATTGGCCGGGCTACCGCCGTAGAGTTGCACGATATCCATGGTACCCATGGCCAGTCCGGCGCCATTGACCATGCAGCCGATATTGCCATCGAGCGCCACGTAGCTCAGATCCCAATGAGCCGCCTGGACTTCCCGTTCGTCTTCCTGGCTCGGGTCATGCATTGTTCTTAGTTTGGGCTGTCGATACAGCGCGTTGCCGTCGATATTGATCTTACCATCCAGGCAATGTAGATCGCCTTCATCGGTAATGACCAGGGGGTTTATCTCCAGCAGCGCCAGGTCCATCTCCTGAAACAATCTGGCCAGCGCCAGGAACAAGCTGGTGAACTGTTTGATCTGTTTTCCCTGCAGACCGAGTTGGAAGGCCAGTTCCCGACCCTGGTACGACTGCGGGCCGGTGAGAGGATCGATACTGGTCTTGAGTATCTTCTCCGGCGTCTGCGCCGCTACTTTTTCTATTTCCACGCCCCCTTCGACCGATGCCATAAATACGATGCGGCGCGTGGAACGATCTATCACCGCACCGAGGTATAATTCCTGGGCAATATCGATGCAAGCCTCCACCAGGATTTTGTGCACCGGTTGGCCGTTGCCATCGGTCTGATAGGTGACAAGATTCTTACCCAGCCACTGCTCGGCAAATTGACCGGCCTCTTCGGCTGACTCGACCAGCTTTACACCACCGGCTTTGCCTCGCCCGCCTGCGTGTACCTGTGCCTTGACGACCCATTTATCGCCCCCTATTGTGGCGGTTGCGGCGGCGGCCTGCTCCACCGTCTCGACAGCCAGGCCTTTAGACACGGGCAAACCATAGTCGGCAAATAACTGCTTTGCCTGGTATTCATGTAAATTCATTTGGACTCCATCGGTGAGTGAATTCTGCTAGCGGCCAACCTGGGGGACCAACCCCTATTTGCGACGCTTGCGATTGCCAATGTGTATGGCGTGGCCATTAGCTGCCAGCGCCGCTTCATGAATCGCCTCGGAAAGAGCCGGATGTGAAAACATGGTCAAACCAATGTCTTCCGCGCTGGCACTGAATTCCATGGCAATGACAATCTGTTGTAATAAGTCAGCAGCGCTGGCCCCAATTAAATGGCAGCCCAGTATGCGGTCGGTCCTGGCATCGGCGATTAGCTTTACCAACCCGTCAGCATCATTCGCCGCCAGGGCCCGGCCGTTCGCCGCGAAAGGAAAGCTCCCCACATTGTACTCGGTGCCTGCTTCCTCTAACTCTGCTTCATTTTTGCCGACCCAGGCAATTTCAGGATGAGTGTAGATTACGGTCGGGACCAGGTCATAGTTTACCTGAGTTTTCTTGTCGGCAATTCGCTCCGCAACCATAACCCCCTCTTCCATCCCTTTATGAGCCAGCATGGGGCCTCTCACGACATCGCCCACGGCATACACGCCCGGGACGTTGGTGGCACATTGTTCATCGACCAGGATATAACCTCGTTCATCCAGTTCAACAGCAACAGAATCATCCAGCAATGCGGCCGTATACGGCCTGCGCCCCACTGCGACAATCAACTTGTCGAACTGAATCTTCTGCTTGCCATCTGTGTCCGTGTATTCAACGGTAACGGTCTTGTTGCGGCCTTTACTGAGTTTACTGCCGGTGACACGGGCTCCCAACTTGATAGTAAGACCTTGCCTGCCAAATATCTTAAGCCCCTCCCTGGCTATTTGCCGGTCTACCGCGGGCAGGAAATCATCGAGAGCTTCCAGTACAGTGACCTCCGCGCCCATCCGCGACCAGACGCTGCCTAACTCCAATCCGATGACCCCTGCCCCAATTACCCCCAACCGCTTCGGAACCTCCTGGAATTCTAGGGCTCCCGTTGAGTCGACTATGGTTTCATGATCGATAGGAGTCTGCGGAATATCGATAGGCACCGAGCCTGAGGCGATAATGATGTGCTTCGCCGCTAGCGCTGCCTCATTACCCTCGTGATCTGTCACCAGCACGCGGTCTTTTGCAATCAGTTTAGCTGTACCGGCAATACCGTCTACCTTATTGGCGGTGAACAAGCCTTTCACGCCCGCTGTCAACTGCGTGACGATCTTGTCCTTTCTGCCAACCATTGCCGGCACATCGATCGCTACTTCATTTACCTTGATGCCATGGGCATCCAAATGCTGTTGTGCTTCTACATATTTGTGTGAGCTATCCAGCAGGGCTTTTGAGGGAATACAGCCAACATTGAGGCACGTACCACCGTAGACGGTTTTGTTATCTTTGTTTAACCATTTCTCTATGCAGGCAGTCCTCAATCCCAACTGGGCGCAGCGAATCGCCGCTACATAACCGGCAGGACCCGAACCAATTACTACTACGTCGTACTGTTTTGTCATTTTGTGTCTCAGTCAGAAGGTGTTAATCAGATTTCGAGCAGCAGTCGCGTCGGGTCTTCCAATAGCTCTTTAATTGCCACGAGAAATTGTACAGCCTCTTTGCCATCCATGATTCTATGATCATAGGAGAGCGCCAGGTACATCATCGGCAGAATTTTAACCTCACCGCCCACCGCCATGGGTCGTTCCTGGATTTTATGCATACCCAAAATTGCAGTCTGTGGTGGGTTGAGAATCGGCGTAGACAATAGCGATCCAAAAACGCCGCCATTGGAGATCGTAAAGGTACCGCCGGTCATATCTTCGATAGCGAGCTTGCCCTCGCGAGCCTTCTCTGTGAAAGTTCGAATCTCTTTTTCGATATGTGCCAGACCTTTGTTATCGGCATTCCTGAGCACTGGCACGACTAGCCCCCTGGATGAAGACACCGCAACGCCGATGTCCTGGTAGCCATGGTAGACAATGTCATCACCGTCGATAGATGCATTCACCCCTGGAAATTTTTTCAATGCTTCGGTGCAGGCGCGCACAAAGAAAGACATAAACCCAAGCCGAACCCCATCATGGGTCTTTTCGAACTCTTCTTTATGCCGATTGCGTATGCCGATTACCGCCTGCATGCTGACTTCGTTAAAAGTCGTCAGCATTGCCGTGGTCTGAGTAGCCTGCAACATTCTCTCGGCCACTTTGGCACGTAACCGGCTCATCGGTACCCGCTCCTCGATGCGTTCTTGATTAGATCTTTCAAGAGAGGATGTGAGAGGGTCACCTGGCACTTCGGTAACAGGCCTTTGCTGTGGGGCAGGAGCGGTGATGAAGTTCACAACATCTTCTTTGGTGATTCGACTATCCTTTCCAGTTCCAGCTATGGCTGCTACTGCCAGTTGGTTTTCCTCTATCAATTTCCTGGCAGCCGGGCTGATAATACGGTCGTCAGAAGATTCGGGGAGTGATGGGCTAGCGGAGTCCTCGGTATGCTCGTCAACTGAGCTGTCTGATAGATTATCGTCCACTGTCGGTGCATCGCCCGGCTCGACACTACCAATGGCTTCATTGCTGACGATAGTGTCCCCGGAGTTTTTCAGAATCTCTTTAAGCGTGCCGTCGGTCGGGGATACGACCTCGATAACAACTTTATCGGTCTCAATATCTACCAGTAGTTCATCCATTGCTACCGGATCGCCAATCTTCTTGTACCACGTCGCGATCGTTCCATCGGGTACCGACTCGGGTAAAGTTGGGGCTTTAATTTCGATTGTCATAGCTAATCCTGATGCTACTTACTTAGGGCTTCATCTATAAATTGTTGTTGTTGACTGAGGTGCAGTGCCGGGTAACCTGCAGCGGCTGCAGCCGACGCATCCCGGCCGGCATAGTCCAGCCAGATTTCCGGGAAATGTTCTTGCAATACCCGGCGAATATGATGCTGACTGGAATACCATGCTCCCTGATTCATGGGTTCTTCCTGACACCAGACTATTTTCTCAGCGTTTTTATACTGCAGCAGACACTTTTCGAAATCGTCGTGAGGGAATGGGTAGAGTTGTTCCAGCCGGATAATAACGACGTCTTCAGTATTCCTGGCGCGCCGCTCGTCCCGTAGTTCGTAATAAACCCTACCACTACATATAATCACCTGCTTAACCTTCGCCGCGTCGAAGTCATCGGTTTCATCGATGATTGCCTGAAAACTACCTTCGGCCAACTCTTCAAGAGAGGACACCGTATCTTTATGGCGTAGCAGGCTCTTTGGCGACATTACCACCAGAGGCTTTCGTACTGGACACAACACCTGCTTGCGAAGCATGTGAAAGACCTGCGCAGAAGTGGTCGGCAAACACACCTGGATATTATGTTCGGCAGACAATTGCAGGAATCGCTCCAAGCGTGCCGATGAATGCTCTGGTCCTTGCCCTTCGTAACCATGTGGTAGTAACAGGGTCAATCCAGAAAGGCGCTGCCACTTGTGTTCACCACTGGTGATGAATTGATCGATAACTACCTGGGCTGAATTTGCAAAATCTCCGAATTGTGCTTCCCACACAACCAGGGCATTTGGCGTAGTCGTTGAGTAGCCATACTCAAACGCTAGTACAGCCGCTTCCGACAGCAATGAATCGTAAATCGTAAAACTGCCCTGATCTTTCTCCAATTGTTGTAACGGGATATGAGCCTCACCGGTAATCTGGTCATATATAATTGCGTGTCTGTGCGTAAAAGTGCCACGTCCCACATCTTGCCCGGTAATTCGAACCTTGTTACCACTGGTCAAAATACTCGCGTAGGCGAGAGATTCGGCGTACCCCCAGTCGGCCGGTATTTCCCCGGCAGCCATGGCAACTCTGTCGTCGAATACTCTTTGGACCTGCCGCTGCAGCACTAACCCATTGGGGAGTTCGTTAAGCTTCCTCGCCAGAGCCTGCAGGTTGCTCAATGGCACCGAAGTATTGAAGTGAGGAATCCAGTCATGCCCCAGATAAGGGCTCCAGTCGACAAACAACTCTACTGAAGGTTCTTTCACCAGACTTTTCACAACATGCTCACCGTTATCCAACTCGGCCCTATAATTGCGGATAATCGATTCCGCTTCTGCAGGGGTGACAACGTTCTGAGCCACTAATTGTTCTGCATAGAGCACGCGTGTCGGCTTGTGTTGCTTGATGGCCGAATACATCAATGGTTGAGTCATCGATGGCTCATCGGTTTCATTATGACCACGCCGCCGATAACAAATCAGGTCGACTACCACGTCTTTCTTGAACCGATTACGAAAATCCAGGGCCAGGTGTGTCACGAATAATACTGCCTCGGGATCGTCGGCATTGACATGAAATATTGGAGCCTGAACCATCTTCGCGATGTCGGTGCAGTATTCCGTAGAACGGGCATCGTCTTGTCTGCTTGTAGTAAAGCCAACCTGGTTATTGATGATGATGTGCACCGTTCCACCGGTTGAAAAGGCGCGGGTTTCCGACATCTGGAATGTCTCCATCACCACGCCCTGCCCGGCAAACGCGGCGTCACCGTGAACGATAATGGGAATTACCAGGCGTCCATCTTTATCTTCACGACGAGCCTGGCGAGCGCGCACCGATCCCTCAACCACAGGAGCTACAATCTCCAGATGTGATGGATTGAATGCTAAGGCCATGTGCACTTCTCCACCAGCGGTCATGATGTTGGAGGAGAAGCCCTGGTGGTATTTAACATCGCCCGAGCTTTGATAAATGGCTTTGCCCTCAAACTCATCGAATAATTCGGCAGGATTCTTTCCCAGAATGTTCACCAGCACATTCAGGCGACCGCGGTGAGCCATCCCCAACACAATTTCCTTGGCACCGTGTTTTCCGGCGTGTTGAACGATCTCATCTAAAGCGGGTATGAGACTCTCCCCACCCTCCAGGCCGAAGCGTTTGGTGCCTGGATATTTGGAGTCAAGGTGTTTTTCCAGCCCTTCTGCTGCCGACAGGCGTTCCAGCAAATGGCGCTTCACGTCGTTTTCGAACTGTAGATGACCATCGTTGCTTTCAATGCATTGCTGAATCCATTGTTTTTCTTCCAGGTTAACGATATGCATGAATTCGTAACCGATAGAAGTACAGTAGATACGCTCCAGCGTGTCGATTATCTCCCGCAGCGGGGCCTTTTCTTTACTGATAAACAATGAGCCAGTCTGGAAGATGGTGGAACAATCGATGCTAGACAGATCATGAAACTCCAGTTCCAAATCCGGCACTCTTTGCCTGTGCATCAGGGAGAGTGGGTCGAGTAACGCCTTTTGATGCCCTCTCACGCGATAGGAACTAATCAACAATAGTACTTGTACCTGTTTGCTCTCATGTTCAGAATTGACAATGGCATCGTCGCTGAGCACTTGTGCATAGCGACTGACCTTGCCCAGGGCTTTGAAATTCTTTCTGATATCAGAATGGGAAACGTCAGGCCTGCCATCGTCGTGCGATGCAGGCAGTGAATCGAAAAACCCACGCCACTGTTCTGGTATCGAGTTGGGATTTGTTAGAAAACGTTCGTAGAGCTCTTCGACGTATTCGGCATTAGAGCCGGAAAGGTGTCCGGTGCTCCACATTATTTCCATTAGACTGTCGTGCATATCGCTACCTATGATTCAGCCAACTGCTCGACCGGATGTACTCGGTCTGTGACGCAGCACTTAGATAAAAAATCAGCGACACTGGGGAATCAGCATGTTTCTGATGTGACCGATAGCGCGTGTCGGATTTAAGCCCTTAGGACAAACGGCAACACAGTTCATGATTCCACGGCACCGAAACACGCTGAATGGGTCGCCGAGTCCGGCTAAGCGTTCTGTGGTCGCGGTGTCTCTGCTGTCTGCCAGAAAACGATAAGCCTGCAGTAGTCCCGCCGGGCCAATAAATTTATCGGGGTTCCACCAGAAAGAAGGGCAATTGGTGCTGCAGCATGCACAGAGGATGCATTCATACAGGCCGTCTAACTTTTCGCGCTGTTGGGGCGATTGCAATCGTTCGATGGCAGGTGCTGGGTCATTATTTATCAGATAGGGCTTAATCTTTTCATACTGTTTATAGAAGATCGCCATATCGACTACCAGATCGCGTATTACAGGTAATCCGGGAAGCGGTCTAAGCACTAGTTTGCCGCCCGGTTTCACTGCTTCAGAAATCGGTGTGATACACGCCAGTCCATTGCTTCCATTGATATTCATGCCATCGGAACCACACACACCTTCACGACAGGACCGTCGATAGGCAATCGTCGAATCTTTCTCCTTCGCTAGGGCAAGCACGTCCAGGACCATCAAGTCTTTGCCCGCAGGAATATCGACTTCGATATCCTGCATAGCCGGCTTGGTGTCGGTTTCCGGGTTATAGCGATAAATGCTGACTAACACGATTCTTCTGACTCATTCTCAATGGGTAGGGTTAATAGGTTCTAATTGTCGGCTCGAAAGTGTCCACGGTCTTGGGCGAAAAATTGACAGCGCGTTTAGCGATCCGTTTTTCAGCCGGGAAATACAGGGAATGACATAGCCAGTTCTCATCATCCCGTTCACGAAAGTCATCACGGGCGTGGGCGCCACGACTCTCATTGCGAGCCTCTGCCGCTATCGCGGTCGCCTCTGCGACTTCGAATAGATTTTCCAGTTCCAGCGCTTCGATGCGAGCCGTGTTAAACGTGCCGCTCTTGTCCTCGAGATGAACATTACTAATACGACCACGCAGGGCGGCAAGTTTATCGATTCCTTGCTGCATGAATTCACCCTTACGGAATACGCCGAAATGATTCTGCATGATGTTCTGGAGTTCGCTGCGCAGTCTCGGCACACTTTCACCCCCGGAGGATGTATTCAAGCGATTCAGTCGCGCCATCGCCTGCTCTACATCCGAATCCGATGCCTCACGTTGTTCCAGCCCCTGAGCCAGCATCTCCTCGATGTGTTTACCCGCCGCTCGGCCAAATACCACCAGGTCCAGCAGACTGTTGCCACCCAGTCGATTGGCACCGTGCACCGAGACACAAGCTGCTTCGCCGACAGCAAACAATCCTTCAATGATAGTGTCTTCGCCATTCGAATTCTGGCTAAGAGCCTGACCGTGCACATTAGTTGGGATGCCACCCATCATGTAATGACAGGTAGGCACAACGGGAATCGGTTGCTGCACCGGATCGACATGAGCAAAAGTACGTGACAATTCCAGAATACCGGGCAACTTGGCATTCAACACCTCTTCGCCCAGGTGATCCAGTTTTAACATGACATGGTCGCCCTGTTCGCCACAGCCGCGGCCTTCCAGCATCTCCAACACCATCGATCGAGCTACCACATCACGGCCTGCCAGATCCTTGGCATTGGGTGCATAGCGTTCCATGAAGCGCTCACCATCGGCGTTGATCAAGTAACCGCCTTCGCCGCGACAGCCTTCCGTAATAAGCGTACCAGCGCCATAGATTCCGGTTGGATGGAACTGCCACATTTCCATGTCCTGCATCGGATAGCCGGCGCGCAATGCCATGCCTGGCCCGTCACCAGTATTGATCAGTGCGTTAGTGGTCGAGGCGTAAATGCGACCGGCACCGCCGGTTGCAAATACGGTGGCCTTGGAATGCACGAATACGGTCTCGCCGGATTCTATGCAGATGGCAATCACCCCCACGATGGCACCGTCCTGATTTTTGACCAGATCAGTGGCATACCACTCATTAAAGAAGACAGTATTGTTCTTCAGATTGCCCTGGTAGAGCGTATGCAGCAGGGCATGCCCGGTTCGGTCTGCAGCCGCACATGTGCGGGCTGCCTGCCCGCCTTTACCGAAGTCCTTCGACTGACCACCAAAGGGCCGCTGGTAGATGCGTCCATTTTCCGTGCGGGAAAAGGGCAAGCCCATATGATCGAGTTCGAATACGGTCTGCGGTCCTTCACTACACATATACTCGATAGCGTCCTGATCACCGATATAGTCCGATCCCTTGACAGTGTCGTACATGTGCCAGCGCCAATCGTCTTCGGGATCGTCGCTGCCTATCGCGCAAGTAATGCCACCCTGGGCCGAAACCGTGTGTGATCGGGTCGGGAATACCTTGGAGATGACGGCAGTCTTATAGCCGGACTGTGCGAGTTGCAACGCGGCACGCATACCGGCGCCGCCGCCCCCAACAATTACCGTATCGAATGAAATGCTACGTAGAGCGCTCATCAGAGGCCCCACAGAATCTGGATACCCCAGATCAGGTAGACACAGATTAACAAGATACAACCCGCCTGGAAGAGCCACCTGACGGGAGTGGCAACTTTGCCAAACTGCAGCGAAGTCATGTAATCAGTTGAGACGGTCCACATACCGATCCAGCCATGGGCGCACAATGCCCCAAGGCTAATCAGGCTAAATACACGCATGATCCTGCTCTCGAATAGGGCGTACCACTGCTGGTAATCCATATCGGGATAGATGATGAAGCTGCCGAGGATGCAAAAGGTGTAAGCAGCGAGTACCACGGCGGAAATGCGCTGCATAATCCAATCCCATAAGCCGGAACGACTGAAGTTGGTATCACTGCCTACCATATCCAGATTCCTGCAGTGACTGTGGCAATGCCCGATAAGCTCATGACAATCAATGCACCGGTTCGTGCACCTTGCTTCGTCTCACCGATTCCTAAATCCATCAACAGATGCTTGATGCCGGCAATGAGGTGATACAGCAACGCCGCAACCACCGCCCAGGCCACGAGTTTGACGATGAAATTGTTCAGCATAGCCTGTGCCTGGTCGAAGCCAGCTTGCGATTGCAGGGAAAGATCAAGCAGATATAACAACAGCGCCACACCCAGGAAGATAAACATGCCTGAAATGCGATGAATAATTGATCCAATCGCCGCGAGTGGGAATCGGATTGTGGTTATATCGAGATTTACAGGTCGGTTGTCTTTCACGTCAACGGGTTTTCGTAACTCTTCTCAGGAGCAAGCTCGAGCGTTTTCGCAAGTTTATAGAAAACTCGCAAACTGATTGAAATGATTACACAAAATGGGGATTTCAAACGCCGTAAAGTATATGTCGTAGCCCCTTTGAATACAATAAGACTTACTCGGTGGTAACTAAAAATGACAATCTTTTGTCATCGGCTTATTGATTCGGTACACGCCAGGCAGGCGGGCACACAACGCCTGGCAAATGGAATCCAGCCGTCTCGAGTGGGTAGGGAATAAACCCATGAAGCACAGCGGGCGACAGACAAAGATTGACAACAGGCGGGCTCTCTTCCTAGTATTGTCGTCCCTGTCAGAGCATCCGACAGCTATAAGCTGGTCTGATGATTAAACCCTAAGCGCTTGTTATAACACCAAAAACGCACGCGCAGAATAATCCGCAGGAGTCTGGAATGAGTGAAAAGAAGGCCCAGTTAACCATAGACGGGAAAGACAGCCCCATCGAGTTACCCGTTTATTCAGGCAGCACTGGCCCTGATGTTGTCGATGTACGCAGTCTGGTCGGTGAAGGTATTTTTACTTACGACCCGGGATTTGTTTCAACCGCAGCATGTGATTCAGACATTACCTATATCGATGGTGGCGCTGGTGTCCTGTTGCACCGTGGCTATCCCATCGAGCAACTGGCGGCGAATTCCGATTTCCTCGAAACCTGTTTTCTCCTCCTCAACGGAGAACTGCCCTCGGCCGAAGACAAGACGGCCTTCGAAAATCAAATCCGCCAGCACACCATGGTAGATGAACAGATTCACCAGTTCTTTCGCGGTTTCCCACGCAATGCTCACCCCATGGCAATGCTGTGCGGTGTGGTCGGTGCACTGTCAGCCTTCTACCATGACACGCTGGATAACGACAATCCGCAACACCGTATGACTGCGGCGGTTCGTGTCATTGCGAAAATGCCTACACTGGCGGCCATGTGCTTCAAACACGGCGTCGGTCAGCCTTTTATGTATCCGCAGAACGACATGGGCTTTGCAGAGAATTTCCTGCACATGATGTTCGGTACTCCCTGCGATCCACCCAGGGTAAACCCAACCTTATCCAAGGCGATGGATACAATCTTTCTTCTGCATGCCGACCACGAACAGAATGCCTCTACCTCAACCGTACGACTGGCCGGCTCGACAGGCACCAATCCTTATGCCTGTATAGCATCGGGAATAGCGGCATTATGGGGCCCTGCCCATGGCGGCGCCAACGAGGCTGTGTTGGAGATGCTGTATGAGATCGGCGATGAATCCAACATCGAAGACTTCATCCTGAGAGCCAAGGATAAAGATGATCCTTTCCGCTTGATGGGCTTTGGTCATCGTGTTTATAAAAACTATGACCCGAGGGCCACCGTGATTCGCGGTATCTGCGATGAGGTGCTCGATGAACTGGGTAGCGACAATGATCCACTGTTTCGTATTGCCAGGAAGCTGGAGAAAATTGCACTGGAAGATGAGTACTTCATCGAGCGCAAGCTGTTCCCGAATGTCGACTTTTACTCAGGCATTATCCTGAAGGCCATCGGCATTCCCACCAGTCTGTTTACGGTAATCTTCGCCACCGGTAGAACACCTGGCTGGATAGCTCACTGGAATGAGATGCTCAGCAACCCCTATCGAATTGGGCGTCCGCGCCAGCTCTATAAAGGCCACACCAAGCGGGATTACCCTGCCTAGTCTGAGCCTCGCCTCAGCTTGCTGTCTGATCCAAAAGCTGCGACCCCGACTGCAGGAGTCGTTCAGTCTTGGGCTTTTGAGTTGTTTACAGTCGAAGAATTGATGGTGGAGCCTACCGGGATCGAACCGGTGACCTCAACACTGCCAGTGTTGCGCTCTCCCAGCTGAGCTAAGGCCCCATAATCTGTGGTGTGTAGGGAAGGCGCATTCTATGCACAGCCACCTGGGCTGTCAATCATGCCCACAGCAAAGCTCGCATTCATACGAGGCTCAGGAGAGATCGCGAAACTCCCTCTCCAGCAGCTTCGCCTGCTTCTTGGAAATGCCGCCGAGCACAGCGATGGCGTGGCGCATTCTTGCCCGGCAGATATCCATCCCCAGAATCTGAATTGACTCGATCACCGAGGTAGAGACGGCTTTTCCGCTGATGGCGACAAACAGGGGAAACAGGAAATCGCGAATCTTCAGTTGCAGGGAATTGCTCAGGGACTGCAGCGTGTCCTCGATGTTGTCACGCTGCCAGTGTTGGAGTTGTTCCAGTCGCCACAGGCTGAACTGGAGAATCTTCGCCTGCAGCTGTGCATCGAGAGTCTTGTGGGCAAAATCATCCATGTCGATGTCGAGCAGACCGCTGAGAAAGAAGCCGCCTAATCCTGCGACATCGCTGAATCGTTCGACTCTCTGCTTGAGCAGCGGCACGATCTTCGCGACCTTGTCCGAACTGAATGCCCAGGCGCCGTATCGTTCGGCGAATTGCGCATCGCTGAGGTCTTCTCGGATATATTTGCCGTTCAGCCAGTCGAGCTTTTCAGTATCGAAAATCGGCCCGCCCAGCGACACGCGCGTAAGATCGAAAGCCTCCGCCATTTCCTCAATGGAGTACTTCTCATCTCCGGAGGGCATCGACCAACCCATCATCCCCAGGTAGTTGGCCAGCGCCTGGGGCAAGTAACCCATCGCTCGATAGTAACCAATGCTGGTTGGATTCTTGCGTTTGCTGAGCTTGCTTTTATCGGGATTGCGCAGCAGTGGCATGTGACAGAACACCGGCGGCTGCCAATCGAAGTATGCATAGAGAAGCAGGTGCTTTGGCGTGGAGTTAATCCACTCCTCTCCCCTTATTACATGGGAAATCTGCATCAGGTGATCATCGACTACGTTGGCGAAATGGTAGGTGGGCAGGTCATCGGATTTGATCAATACCTGCATGTCGACCTGAGACCAGCTTATTCGCACCTCGCCCCGCAGCAAGTCATCGAACACACAATCCCCGGACTCCGGTTTGGTCATGCGAATGACATGGGGTTCACCGGCAGTGAGTTTCTCTACAATCTCTTCGTCGCTTAAGCCCAGACAATGCCCGTCGTAGCCAGGTTGCAGTTTTTCCTGCTGCTGTTGCTGGCGAATCTGATCAAGCCTTTCACTCGAACAAAAGCATCGAAACACTTTCTGTTTATCTAGCAATTGATCTATATGTTGGCGGTATATTTCACTTCGCTGGCTCTGTCGATAGGGTCCAAAGTCACCGCCGCAATCAGGCCCTTCGTCCCAAGTCAGTCCAAGCCAGTTGAGGGAATTCAGAATGTCATGTTCGGACTGGGTAGTGCTCCTGTGTTGATCGGTATCTTCAACTCGCAAGATAAACTTACCACCCTGTTGACGAGCAAAACACCAATTAAATAATGCAATATAGGCAGTACCGACGTGAGGATCGCCGGTTGGCGAAGGGGCAATTCTGGTTCTGATTTGACTCATGGATGGGTACTGGCAGGATCAATGTTATTGAAGTTAGTGGCGCTCGATTATACGCGAATCATCGCTAATTCCCATCTGGCGCCTTCACTGCATCTCAGTTCACTCACAGCTCCTGCGCTGCCCGGATTGTTTACGCGGCTTGACTTGCATCTAGCTATTAGCTAAATACTGCATCCGAAATCAGTTAATGCTCCTGGGTAACTTAGTAACCGATGTGATGATTGAACGCCGTTTTTGTGTGGCTCCCATGATGGATTGGACAGATCGTCACGATCGTGTGTTTCTGCGCCAGTTCAGTAAAAGAGCATTGCTGTACACAGAAATGGTCACCAGTGCGGCGTTGCGGCATGGCGATGCTAACTACCTGCTACAACACGATCCCAGCGAACATCCTGTCGCCTTACAGCTGGGCGGCAGCGATCCTGACGAACTCGCTCGCGCGGCGGAATTGGGACAGCGGGGCGGATTTGATGAAATAAATCTGAATGTGGGATGTCCCAGTGATCGGGTTCAGTCCGGGGCTTTCGGTGCCTGCCTGATGGCGGACCCTCCACTGGTTGCAAGCTGTATAGCCAGCATGCAACGCTCGGTCGATATACCGGTAACAGTTAAATGCCGCATTGGTATCGACGACCGGGATTCAGAAGCTGAGCTAATGCATTTTATTGAAACGGTTGCGAGCGAGGGCTGCCAGGCGTTCATTATTCATGCCAGAAAAGCTTTCCTTCAAGGACTTAGCCCGAAGGAGAACAGAGACATACCGCCGCTGGACTATGAAAAAGTGTTCGCCGTGAAACGCCGGTTTCCTACGCTAGATGTCATTATAAACGGAGGTATCACTTCCCTGGAATCTGCCCATGAACTCCTTAAACGCGTGGATGGTGTCATGTTGGGAAGAGAGGCTTACCAGAATCCCTACATCCTGCATGCAGTAGACGGCGTTCTTTTTGGCGAAGCAGTATTAGAAAAGTCCCGTACGGGTTACCTGCAAGCTTACCTGCCCTATATCGAAGCGGAACTGTCCAGGGGAACTCCCCTTAAGCACATGACACGACATCTACTCGGACTATTCAGAGGCGAGAAAGGCGGCAAGCTCTATCGCCGCCACTTGAGTGAATACAGTCGGCAAAAAGACGCCGGCATTAATGTGCTCCTGGATGCCGTTGCTTATGTACGCTGATATGGCATTATAAACAGCCCCGCGCAGTCAGGTTTTATCATGCTGGATACAATTAAACGTTTTTTTGAAAACAGACTTACACAGGAAGTTACGGTGGATCCGGCTGTCGACCTGAATAAGACGGATCTGGCCTGCGCTGCTTTACTCATCGAAGTAATGAACTCCGATCACGAGTTGGATGAGCGAGAGACGGATGAGTTCTTAAAAGTACTGCAGGACAGTCTTAAAGTTTCCGACGAGGACCTGGATCAGCTTATTGCGCTCGCCCAGACTCAATCTAAACAGGCCACTTCACTGTATGAATTCACTCGCCTTATCAATGACTCGTATAACTACGAGCAGAAAGTTCTACTGATCGAAAACATGTGGCACATCGCATTCTCGGACGAGCATCTCGACAAATATGAAGATCACCTGATCAGGAAGATTACTGAGCTAATTTATGTGACACACAGCGACTTTATCAGGTCGAAACTTAAAGTTCGCGACAGTTCCTGCTGAGTTGACCGGTAGAGGGTTCCTAACTCTCAAAATTCGCCAAATTCGTCTTCAATCTGGCCGTCGTTAAGTAGATATAGCCGCCGCTGAACATAGGCTTCGCGGAAAAACAGGTACTTGTCACCACTAATCAATTCATCCAGTGGTATTAAGGAGGCGCGATTATCGACTTCTTCCAGGAGAAACAGGCTTAGCCTGAGGGAGACATCGTCCTGATACTGAATCGGGTTAAGCAGAGTATCCAGTACCAATCCAAATGCATCCCGGACATTACTGGCACCGAACACCGGCAAGACCACATAGTTGCCGCCCGATACTCCCCAGCGACCAAAAGTTTGTCCAAAATCCTCTTCGTTTTTCAGTAACCCGAAATTGTAGGCAATATCGAATAATCCCCCCAGTCCCACGGTGGAGTTGATAAGGAAGCGCCCAGAATCCGATAGAGCGGCATCGAATTTCAGTTGCAACAGGTCGTTTATAAAGACGTTAATGTCATCGATGTTGCTAAAAAAGTTGCCGATACCCTGGCGGGCAATTCGGGGCACGAAGGTAGTGTAGGTTGTCGCTACCGGCCTGACCAGAATTCGATCAAAATAGTCATTGAATGCGAAGACTCGTTCGTTAGCCGAGCGCCATGGATCCTGTGTTTGAGCCTGGCTGTTGGTGGCGTAACCAAATAACAGCAACACTCCTGCAATAATCGCCTGGAGCGACCATCGAACACACCTTTGTGGTAGTAGTTTCACAGCAAATGCTTTGTGTTAGCAGATATTACGAGTCAACAATAGAGGTCGAATTACTTCAGCTAACGTGGGCCTCTGGAGCATACCTGAGTTCTTTCAGCGCTTCAATTGCCCAATCAGTTTATCCAGCCTCTTGGTGGATACGGTTAACCGGGTACCGAGAGTCTGGGCGAAGAGCGAAACTCGGTATTCTTCAATCATCCATCTCAGGGTTTGCAATTCCGCCCGCTTGCTAAGTTTCAGATCAGATCCGATTGCTTGGTAGCGATTCCAATATTCACCCAGTTCACGGGAGTTGGACCGATCTCTGGCTCCTACGTGGGGCAGTTTCTCAAGCCGCGACTGAATGGCCTCAAAATAGCGGGGCATCTCCCGCAACCAGATGAATTGTGTGCTGCTTAGAAAATGTTCGGGCAATAAATACTTTATCTGTTGCCGGACATCTGTTGCCAGGTAATTCAGATCCGAGCCATCCAGGGAATCGAGTTGTCTAAGAATCTGCAGGCGGGCAGGCAGCACGAGCTGGACAATTTTTGTAATCTCCTCACCGAGCTGGTGCAGTTTTTGTTTGCCTGAGAGTAGGCTGCTTTCAAATTCCAGTCTCGAGTGCGGCACTTGCTGATCGATCTCAAATGCGGCGGCATAACTGGCGAATAGCGCGTCCTCGGCAAGACCGGCAAGATTAGCTGGAATCACGAGGGTCAATTCTTTAACGAGCCGAGAGAAATTCTTTCGAAGCATGTTGCGTTGCTGCACGCTGCGTAGCATATACAGCCGTACCAATCCCGCCCGCATTTTAAGTTGGGATTCAGCCTTATCGGCCAGTAATTCGATACTCACCGAGTCTGTCTTGTCCACTAGCGCTGGGTAGCGAATCAAAACCAGTTCTTTACCAATTTTAAGCTGTTCCGGCAGTGTATCGATTGTCCAGTCAGTCAGCCCTTGCTGTTCGATGTCGTGCCCGTGGTAGCTGGGTTGACTGTGGGTTTTCGACCCACCAAGCGACGCAACGTTTTGCGTTTGCAGCTCCCCTACCTGTTCTGAAAATCCCAACTCCTGACCGTTTGCTGCTAGCAACCTCAGCTTGATACGTAGGTGGGCAGGAATTTCGATGCACAGAAAATCCTCCCGGGACAGGTCCAACTTCTTGCGCTGGCGAATCTGAGCCAGCAGCGAGTCTATCAGCTCACCATCTGCTGGTGACATCTGAGGTAGGGCCGCATCGATAAACTCGCCGATAGGAATGAATTGTTTGCGTAAGGATTTAGGCAATCCCTTGATCAGGGCCAGGCACTTCTCTCGAATAATGCCGGGTACCGCCCAGTCAATATCAGCCTGATTGAGTTGATGGAGAATTCCCAGGGGTACCGCTACAGTTGCTCCGTCCTGCGGGCTACCAGGATCGAATACATAATCTATCTCCAGGCTATTGTGCTTAAGCGACGCCTGGTCAGGATAGGCATTTACTTCGGCGATCACCGCTTGTGAATCTGAAAACACCTCGAGATCCATGGTCAATGACTCGTCACCCTGCTCAGTCAGCCATTGTTCGAGCGACTGGGTGGAAATGACCTCGGTAGGGATCCGTTCTTCGTAGAAACGGGCAATCTCGCGATCGCTCACCAGTACATCCGGTCGGCGAATTTTTTCCTCTTGCAGTGACAACTCCTCGAGGAATTGTTGATTCTTGGTCAGGAAGGAAAATGCCGGGCTGACTTGATTCTCCCCCAGCCCTTCCCGGATAAAAATCTCCCTGCAAGCATCCGGGTCAATTGCTGAATAGCGAATCGGCGCCTTTTCGATGATCACTAACCCATACAGATGGACCTTCTCATAAGCCATGACTTCCTGACGCTTCTTGCTCCAGTGTGGTTCAAAGTGTTCTCGCTTAACTAGGTGTAGAGCCATCTGTTCGACCCATTGCGGTTGAATCCTGGCTGCCATCGTGGCGAAAGTCTGGGAAGTCTCGATAAGATCTCCGCTAACAATCCATTTAGCCCCTGCAGAGCTCATCACCGAGGAGCTGAATAGTGAAAACTTCCTGTTTCGATTACCGAGATACGTCTTCCCTTCCAGCTGACGCGCGATCTGATTGAGCGAGCCGGAGATAATACTGCGGTGTATCGACTCATAGCTGGCCGGCTCTTTGTTTGATTTAAAACCCATCTGCTGGCACGAAAACAATAATTGCCGATGCACTTCGCGCCATTCACGCATCCGCATAAAGGAGAGAAAATGAGTCTTGCAATATTTGCGGAGCTGATTCTGGCTTAGATCCTGCCGTTGCTTCTCGTAGTGATTCCAAAGATTCACGAATCCCAGGAAATCAGATTCGGGATGCTTGAATTGCGCCAGTTTCTGTAGTGCTGACTGGCGATTCTCGGATGATATCTCGCGTGGATCCTGAATGCTCAGGACACTAACTATGATAAGCACTTCCCTCAGGCAGCGCTCTGAGGCGGCAGTCACCAGCATGCGTGCGTACCGCGTGTCTACCGGTAGCATCGCCATCTGCCGACCGATGTCCGTAAGCTGCCGTTTGTGCGTCAGGGCATTCAGTTCAGCCAGCAGCTTGAAGCCTTCGCGTATGGCACTGGGCTCAGGCGTTTCGAGAAAGGGAAAATCGTCAACTTCTTCCAGTTTCAAGTACAGCATGCGCAGAATGACAGAAGCGAGATTGGTCCGTTTGATTTCCGGGTCGGTATAGAGTGGCCGGGAATCAAAATCTGTTTCAGAATACAGACGAATGCAGATGCCATCTTCCAATCTGCCGCAGCGGCCCTTGCGTTGATTGGCACTGGCCTGGGACACGGCTTCGATCGGCAGACGCTGTACTTTACTCTGCAGACTGTAACGGCTGATTCTGGCGAAGCCGGTGTCCACTACATACCTGATACCTGGTACGGTCAGGGAAGTCTCCGCCACGTTAGTCGCCAGTACGACGCGACGGCCCGGATGAGGCTTGAATATCTTGAGCTGTTCTGAGTGCCTTAAACGCGCATAGAGCGGCAACACTTCCGTATTAGTAAACCGTTGCTTACGTAGCTCTGCAGCCGTGTCCCTGATCTCTCTCTCACTGCTGAGAAAAACCAGCACGTCACCCGGGCCACGCCTGGCTGCTGTTTCTGACGCAGCTATGTGTCGAAGCGCCGTAACGATACCGTCGATCTGCAGGTCATCGTTTTTCTCTTCGTTGTTTAGTGCCACGAGTGGCATATAACGCGTGTCAACAGGATAGGTCCTTCCCGAAACCGACACGATGGGAGCGTTATGGAAATGACTGGAGAACTTATCCACGTCGATAGTGGCAGACGTGATGATGAGTTTTAAGTCGTTTCGCTTGCCTGTCAGCTGCTTCAGAAAACCCAGCAGGAAATCGATATTGAGCGATCGCTCATGAGCTTCGTCGATAATGATGACTTCGTAGCGATTCAGGAATCGGTCATTTTGTATTTCCGCCAACAGGATGCCGTCTGTCATCAATTTCAGAAAGGTCGAAGCGGATTGCCTCTCATTGAACCTGACCTGGAAACCGACCCCCTCCCCGGGCTGAGTCGCCAATTCTTCGGCGATGCGGTTGGCAACGGAGACTGCAGCCAACCTTCTGGGCTGGGTATGGCCGATGAGCCCTCGACGCCCGAGCCCGGCCTGCAGACAGATTTTTGGTAATTGTGTGGTTTTTCCCGAACCGGTGTCTCCAGCAACTACAATCACCTGATGCGTCTCGAGCAGAGCGGTGATCTCTTTTACTTTTTCCGTTATTGGCAGTAGTGACGGGAAGGAGATTTGCGAGGGAATTGCCGTGGCTCTGACTTCACAGGCCTCGATAGAGTTCTCCATGGCTGTGGTCAGTTTCGCAAGTTCCTGGCTTTTCTGTTGCGCAGAAATTCCGGCTTTCTCGAACTGCCTTATTTTTCTGCGAAAGCGATACTGATCCGCCAACTGACAGCGATCCAGATCAGATTGTAGTGATTTCTCCACAGGTCACCCATTTATACCAGGCACAGTCACAGAATTGGCAGGCTCGGAATCCTGGTCCCTGAGTTCTCGTCGCAGGATTTTGCCAATATTTGATTTCGGCAAATCTGCAACGAAGCGAATTTCTCGTGGAATCTTATAGGCAGTTAAACCGGCCTTACAGTGTGCGATGACCGATGCTTCCGTTGGGTTACCGTCCTTGCCAACGACGAATAGCCGAATGGATTCCCCGGTTCTCTCATTGGGTACACCGATCGCCGCACACTCCAACACCTCAGGGTGGCTACTGACCCAATCCTCAATTTCATTTGGGAAAACATTGAAACCGGACACCAGAATCATGTCCTTTTTACGATCGACTATGCTGATATAACCCTCTTCATCGACCTGCACATAGTCACCAGTCTTCAACCATCCCTGCTCGTTTATTGTTTCCTTGCTTGCCTGCTCGGCCCGCCAGTAACCGAGCATTACCTGCGGGCCCCGAATCCACAACTCGCCGCGTTCTCCTGCAGCTACTTCCTGCCCCTCATCATCCATCACCTGCATTTCTGACTCAGGAACCAGTGGACCTACGGTTCCGAGCTTTACCTTGCCGGGGATATTGACCGACACCACTGGTGAACACTCTGTAAGACCGTATCCTTCGATGATTTCGCAACCCGTGACATCAAACCATTCCTCAGCGACCGAGGTGGTCATGGGCATACCCCCGGCACCGCAGAATTTCATTTCGCCAAAATCGACAGATCCTATGTCCTCATGACGTAACAAGGCGAGATAGAGTGTGTTGATGCCCACAAATCCGCTTAGCCGAGTATTTTTTAACAGGCTAATGACATTGTCTATATCACGCGGATTGGTGATGAGAACATTGTGATTTCCGGCAAAAAGCATCGTAAGACAATGTAGTAAAAAGGCGTAACTGTGGTACAGCGGCAGAGGCGCTGCAATGCTTTCTGAGCGATCGTCGATGATCAACAGACAGCGGGCACGCAACTGCATCATGTTTGCGATGAGGTTGTTATGACTCAACATTGCCCCTTTGGCAAACCCGGTTGTGCCGCCTGTGTAGAGAATCAATGCAACATCATTTTCCCGGCCCGCATCAGGAGGTTCGACATAAGTGCCCTGGGACTGAACCAAGCTGTTGAAATCAACTGCGGCAGTTAACGAATAGTGAGGAACAAGTTTCTTGACATATTTTGCACCCCAATTCATTAACTGACGCTTGATTGGATTCTGCAGGTCGCCGAGCTGGGTGACTATCACCGTCTCGATATCGGTTACTTCGATAATCGATTCCAGCTTGGCACAGAAACTGTTGAGAATAATGATCGCCCTGACGCCCGAATTATTGAACTGGTGTTCCATTTCGTGAGGAGTATAGAGCGGATTGGTAGTTACGACGACAAGACCTGCTTTTACAGCACCAAAAAAGGCAATTGGAAACTGCAACAGGTTTGGCAATTGAATGGCGATCCGGTCACCAACCTGCAGATTAGTCTCGCTCTGCAGGTAGTGTGCGAATCTGTTGCTCAGGTCGTTGACTTCTGTGTAGCTAAGTGACTTACCAAAACAGCTAAATGCCGGCAAGGAACCATGTTCTGCGACGATATAATCAATCACTTCAGTGAGAGAGGAAAATCGCTCCGGCCGTAATTCTTCGGCGAGTGGTTCAGTCATGAGGCTTACTTGGTCAAGAGGGTCATCGATTCTTCCAGACCCTTAACCGAGAGAGGAAACATACGATTTTCGACGAGCTCGCGGGCAACTTCGATGGAATAACTATGCTCCCAGTAGTCCTTGGGAGTTGGATTAATCCAGACTATTTGATCAAAGTGGTCTGTTAAGCGCTTTATCCAGACAGCCCCGGCCTCTTCGTTGTAGTGTTCGATGCTTCCACCTACATGGGTAATCTCATAAGGTGCCATAGTTGCGTCACCCACGAAGATAAGTTTGTAGTCCTTGGTGTATTTGTTGATTATTTCAAAAGTATCAGTGGTTTCAGCATGGCGTCGGTGGCTCTTGGTCCAGACGGATTCATAGACAAAATTATGGAAATAGTAGTATTTCAAGTGCTTGAATTCCGAACGGGCCGCAGAGAATAACTCTTCACAAAGTTTTACGTGAGGGTCCATCGAGCCACCGACATCGAAGAACAGTATTACCTTGACGGAATTATGGCGTTCCGGAACCATTTTTATGTCCAGCAGACCGGCATTTCTTGCTGTAGAAGAAATTGTGTCATCCATATCGAGCTCTTCGTCGGCACCGGTTCGAGCAAATTTGCGCAGGCGCCGCAACGCCATCTTGATATTTCGTGTACCTATCTCGACCGAATCGTCCAGATCCCTGTAGTTGCGTCGGTCCCAGACTTTGATCGCGCGCTGATTACGACCCTCATCCTGCCCGATGCGGATTCCTTCCGGGTTATAACCGTAGGCACCGAATGGCGATGTGCCTCCTGAGCCTATCCATTTGCTGCCACCCTGGTGTCGCTTTTTCTGCTCTTCCATGCGCTTGCGAAATTCTTCCATCAGCTTTTCGAGACCACCGAGTGCTTCGATTCTTGCCTTCTCCTCATCGCTGAGCATGGATTCCAATTGCTTGCGCAGCCACTCACCGGGGATCTGGTACAGTGACAAGTCATCGAGCACTTCGATATTCTCGAAATACTTGGCGAAGGCAATATCAAACTTATCGAAATTCTTCTCATCTTTTACAAGGCACATGCGTGACAAGTAGTAGAAGTCATCTACATTGCCGAAGATGACATTTTTCTTCAGGCATTCAAGCAACGTGAACAGCTCCGTAAATGAAACCGGTAACCGTTCTTGCTTCAATGTCATGAAGAAGTTGATCAGCATCAGCGATTAGCTCTGTGCATGAAGGCCAATTTTTCCAACAGGTGAACGTCTTGCTCGTTCTTCAACAACGCACCATATAAAGGAGGTATGGCATTCTTGGCATCGTGGTTCTTCAGTATCTCGGCAGGAATATCATCAGCCATCAGTAGCTTCAACCAGTCAATCAGTTCCGAGGTAGAAGGCTTCTTTTTCAAACCTGGAATTTTTCTTACGTCGAAGAAAATATCCATCGCCTGACTTACCAGCTCTTTCTTGATGTCGGGATAGTGAACATCGATGATCTTTTCCATTGTCAACGTGTCAGGAAATTCGATGTAGTGGAAGAAGCAGCGGCGCAGAAAAGCATCGGGGAGCTCTTTCTCGTTGTTGCTGGTAATTACAATGATAGGCCGAGTCTTGGCTTTGATGATTTCCTTTGTCTCATACACGAAGAATTCCATCTTATCGAGCTCGAGCAACAAGTCATTGGGAAACTCGATGTCTGCCTTATCGATTTCATCGATAAGTAACACGATCTGCTGATCGGAATCGAAGGCCTGCCAGAGCTTGCCCTGAATTATGTAATTGGAGATATCGTGGACCTTTTCCTCACCTAGTTGTGAGTCCCGCAAGCGGGACACGGCATCGTACTCGTACAAGCCCTGTTGCGCTTTCGTTGTCGATTTGATGTGCCATTGGATAAGCGGCAGATCCAGAGCCTTGGCTATCTGTTCGGCCAGCATGGTCTTACCCGTGCCTGGCTCGCCTTTGATCAATAGTGGTTTTTGCAACTGAATTGCTGCATTCACTGCCATCTGGAGTTCGTCCGTGGCGACATATTCTTGCGTGCCGGTAAAGTTCATTTTGACTTCCACTGCTAAAAAAATTGGGCGTATTGTAAACAGCGCTCTGCTATTAATACAGGAAAACCCTTGGCTGCCTGATGTGCCTTGTAGCGCCGATGAACTGGCTGAATTACCTCCATGTCCCTCCAAGCCGCACAAGGCAGTGGCATAGTTTCGTAGCGGATTAGACTGCTGGCCTGCGAGGCCCAGTCCAGAGGCCAGAGGCTGCTGAGTTTTATGATCCAGGGAGATGTTCGTCGGCTGCCTTGGCATGCAATCGATGGATCTGCAGCTTAGCGCGAGGCCTTGAAGACCGGTTGAGGGACAGCGTCTAAAGGCTTATGACATCGGGAGAGCTGACCGAGTCTCCTCGTTTTTGCTTACCGCTGCTGAATCCTAACAGTCTGATACTACGAGAGAGGTTGAGCGGCACTATGCTGCGCAGGACCTGGATAGTGCCCAATTCAAGTTCATTAGGTAGTGTTTAATGGAAGATAATTCATTATCTATTTGATTTAATTGATTATTATATAAATTTTATTGCCAATAGCATGAACTAGAGGCGAAACAGTCGATTTAGAAGAGTTTGAGTTGAGCTATATTTAATAAAATACTTTAAGTTAGCCTTTTATTACTTTGATTTAGTTGATTTATACTGTCTTTTCTTAATAAAATATATCACCGTTGCCAAGGCTTCTGCCAGGATTATTGCCAGTAGTAATGGGATGATTGATCGCGTGGCAGCCTCGCTACCGATGGTTATTGCGTCCAGTGCCACCACCATCAGCGCCGGTGCCAATGTAGTGCCCTGTGCGTTGGCATACCACGGCGTCAAGATAATCGCAGCCGCAATGGCCCGCAGCGAATAAGCTGTCCAGAGTACCCGCCTGAAGCGCGTTAGCCTCCAGAAAAAGCCATAAAACAGCGCGCTCGCGGCCAGGTAGATCATCCAAACCAGCCAATAACTGCTGTCAGCTTCCATAAATTACGAATCCACCCAGCGAATTATGTGTTCGTGATACCCATCAGGGTGTACATATTCTTCAGAAAGCACTTTTGCACCCACACTGATTCCAGCTTGTCGCATTTTATCCCGGGTTTGCGCTATCAGCGGATGCCAATCATACAGCGGCTTACCCTGACAACGCAGGCGATACGCACAGCTTGGCGGCATCCACTCGGTAGAATCGATATCCATAGCACGCACATTAAGACACGCCGGAACTAACTGCGTGCGCTGAGAATAGCACTGGCAACGGCTCGACTCCTGCTCAAAGAAACGGCAAATGACCCTGGTCCAGACTACTTCACCGGACCCCTCATCGATTAGTTTTTTCAGACAACAACGACCACAACCATCACAGAGTTGTTCCCATTCATGTGCATTCAATTCCTTAAGGGGCAATTCCCAGAATTGACTACGAAGCGGGTCAGCCTGTTCGTCTTTAGCCATTAACCTGTACTCGGCCGCTGTGGCAGAAGTATCTGGGTGAATGCTGGCTCCAGTAATTGCCGACGCCACCCTGACATTTCACCACTGAAGATTAACTCCCCACTCCGGTCAAACTCACGGATCAAATCCTGCAGCAATCTCTTACGCGCCAGTAATTCGGGTGCGAGTTGCAAATCTTCGGCCAGTTGCGCTACACACTTCTGACAGGCTTTCAAACTTGATCGCATTGAGGACTTGAATGGCACGTTGAGTAGGCTTCGATCGATCGCTGCAAACTTTTCCTCGTCGTTACTCAATACTGCAAGCAACTGAGAAGCGTTTCTGCTCACCAGTCGGCTGTCCGTCAATCTGATTGACCCCAGTGCTTCAATGGAGAGCATGTCCTTGTCAGGCAGCTGTTTGGCAATGGACAATAAATCGGCATCCTTGGCAATCCAACTCCGCGGCTTGTCTCTTTTCCTCGCGGTTACTTCTCGCCAGTGACAAAGATTCTGCAGATAAATCAGACCTTGCGCACTCAACCTCCAGGCATTGCTGATGCTGATATATTGGTTCTGCCAATTGCTGGTATCCTCGAATTGCATCGTCGCACCCAGCACAGCAGTGCATTCATCTTCGAACCATGCACTTCTGCCAGCTGTCAATAACTGATCGCTTAAGATACTTTGCAGCTGAAGGAGGTGGCAGACATCGTTTGCCGCATAGAGCAGCTGAGTATCACGCAATGGACGCAGCAACCAATTCGATCGCGTCTCGCCCTTATCTATTTCCTTGCCCAGAATTTGACTGACTAAGGCTTGATAACTCAAGCTGAATCCCAGGCCTAGAAAGGCAGCGGCAATCTGGGTATCGAATAGATTGCGAGGAATACATTCGAGTGACGTCTGCAACAAATTTAAATCTTCACTACAGGAGTGAATCACAAATTGAACTTCTGGATCTTCGAGCAGGGATTTGAATCCAGTCCAGTCATCTATCTCCAATGGATCGATCAGGTAGCAATCGGTAGCATCGGCAATTTGTATAAGGCCAGTTTTGGCGTAAAACGTACTGTTTCGAACAAATTCCGTGTCGATAGCAAGCAGTGAGCGACTGCGCCACTGGTTGCATAGCTCCGCAAATCGCTCGGTATTATCAATAAGATGGACCGGCGTACCTTCCGTGGTAAACATGTCAGGCGCTATCCATAACCTTGCGGCCAGCGAATGCGTGGCTCAGAGTGCCTCCATCGACAAACTCCAATTCACCTCCAACTGGAACACCATGGGCTATTCTGGATACGACTACATCGATAGATTTTAATTGTTCAGCCAGGTAATAGGCTGTCACGTCCCCTTCTACTGTGGGATTGCAGGCAATAATGACTTCCTCGAATTCAGCAAGTCTGACTTTTTCGAGCAGTTGCTTAACCCCCAACTGTTCGGGGCCGATGCCGTCGATAGGCGAAAGGTGCCCCATCAAAACGAAATAGATTCCTCGAAATGTCCCTGACTGCTCAATAGCAAATATGTCAGCAGGCGACTCGACGACGCAGCACAGCTTGTGATTACGTGAATGGCTGGCACAAATCCGGCACACCTCTTCTTCGGTCAGGGTGCGGCATTGAGTACAATTTCCAACGGTGTCCAGTGCCTCGGCCAGCGAATCACAGAGCTGCTTCCCTCCGGCCCGGTTGCGCTCCAGTAGATGCAGAGTCATACGCTGAGCAGACCTGGGTCCGACACCTGGAAGGCATCGGAACGCTTCTATCAGCTGATCAATAAGAGGGCTTGAATTCATCTAATCAGGGCTGGAAAGGAAACTTGAATCCCTCGGGCAGGTTAAGGTCACCCGCCATACTCCCCAGGGTTTCTTTGCTCTTCTCCTCTATTTTACGAACAGCATCATTAATCGCAGCAGCAATGAGATCCTCTACTACTTCCTTGTCTTCCTGCATCAGAGAGTCATTAAGGTCAACACTGAGTACGTCATGTCGGCCATTCATGCTGATTTTGACCAGTCCGGCACCGGACTCTCCTGAGACAAGCAATTTGGCCTGGTCTTGCTGAGCCTTTTGAAACTGCTCTTGCATTTGCTTGGCCTGCTTCATAATTTCATTAAAATCAGTCATGTCTATCCTTGCTCATTTGTAGGTGCGATGCTTTCTTTCGCCAGTTTTCCTGAAAAATGTTTAAGTAACTGTTGCACGTTTTCATCTCGTTCAAATTCATCTACCATTTTTGAATGACGCTCTTGCTTGAGGCGTTGGCTTAACAGTGCTGGTGTTTCTTTGTGTATTTTTCCGATTTCAATATGCACAGCAATTTCTTTCTCAAACAACTCGCTAACAGCTTGAGAAAGTTTTGGGAGTAACTCCTGATTGAAGACGGCGCTTTGCTGTTCGTCCAATACAAAATACAGAGCGTTCTCCTCACTCTTGCATAGCTCAGAATTTGCTAACACGTTAGCGGCTATACCATTAACGCGTAGATCTGAAAAACAATTCAACCACCGTTCATGTGTCAGACCTTCAATGGCGTCTTTGGCTGGCCTCGATGTTTCCTGATCTAATACCGAAGTATCGGACGATTGCTGGGTTGGCTTTACCACGGTCTCTTCCGTAGGGCTTTCCTCAGCGGAATCCGCGCCAGCGCTTGTCCTAGTTTCCTGGCTTAGCTGGGGACTCTTTTTTTTTACATCCTCAAGATTCTGATCGCCCTCAGCGAGTGAGTCAGAAGTTGGCAGCACTTGATATTCAGGAGAAAAAACCAACATGCGTAATAGGATCATTTCGAAAGCCGCGCGCATCTCACTGCCTAATCTGAGATCATCGCGCCCCTTAACGCCGAGCTGATAGTAGAGCTGAATATCCTCGCCGCTGAACTTGTTGGCCAGTTCCTGTATCTGTTGCCTATCGCCAAAGCTGTTATCGATTGCATCCGGTAGCACCTGGGCAATGGCAATCCTGTGCAACATCGAGAGCAGACTGTCGAGGGTGTGCACATAATCAGGAGTCTGCTCTGCCATCAATTCCACCAGCTTGATAAGCTCGACCGCATCCCTGTCGGCCATGCCATCCAGCAGGGCAGCTACCTGCTGCTGTTCCGGAACGCCCAACATTTCCACTACCCCTTGGGCTTTTAGTTTCCCCTGACAATAGGAAATCGCCTGGTCAACCAGGGTAAGTGCATCCCGCATGCTCCCGGAAGCCGCTGCGGCAATCTGCCAGAGAGCCTCTTCATCGTAATCGATCTCTTCCTTACCCAGCACGGTCGTCAGATAATCCACTATCATCTGCGGACTCAGGTTCTTCAGGTTGAATTGCAGGCAGCGAGAAAGAATGGTTACCGGTAATTTATGAGGATCGGTGGTGGCGAACAAGAATTTTACATGGGGAGGTGGTTCTTCGAGGGTCTTCAACAGCGCATTAAAACTGTGGTTCGATAGCATATGCACTTCGTCAATCAAGTAGACCTTATAGCGACCCCGCGCCGGAGTATATTGCACATTATCGAGCAACTCACGAGTGTCTTCGACCTTGGTACGAGAAGCGGCATCCACTTCGATGAGATCGATGAACCGGCCTTCACTTATTTCGACGCAGGAACCACATTCTCCGCAGGGGGTCGAAGTTATGCCGTTCTCACAATTGAGGCATTTGGCGAGTATGCGGGCAAGTGTAGTTTTGCCGACACCGCGGGTGCCGGTAAACAGATAGGCATGGTGCAGTCGTTGATTGTCGAGGGCGTTTTCCAGGGACCTCAAGACATGTGCCTGCCCGGCAACTTCGGCAAAATTCGACGGACGCAATTTCCTGGCGAGTACTTGATAGCTCATCGTGAGGGGTCGGTTAAGCAGGCAATCTTCAGCAAATCCTTCTCGGCGCAAGCTGCGTAGGCCCACTGGAGGGTGGTAGCCCTTGCCAGCCACACCGCGGCACATGAATCAGCTACTACCGTTGCTCCCTTCCGGGCCTGGCGGAGTTCATAACCTATCATTGCGCGGGGACCGACAAGAGATACCATGAAACATAATAGCACAGGCGGCTTGACACAGCGGCGGATTATGGGAAATTCAACGGCTCAGTTCAAGGCCTCACAACTTTACCGTCATGCTGAATATGCCATGTCGCAACTCTCTACAAAGCCGCCACTTGCTAGCTGAAGTCGACCTGACCGTGCTTACGGCAATGCCAGGGTTACCAATCTAGCGTCTCTACCTCCCCCTACAGCGATCGAGATATACTGCCGATCATCCACCATATAAGTCATGGGTGTGCCCTGAGGAGGTAAGGGCAATGCCTGCTCATGAATAATCTCACCGGTCGCCTTGTCTAAAGCTCGCAATAAATTGCGGCCGCCATCGGACTGCGCAACAAATAGTAAGGTCTTGGTCAACAGCGGCCCAACTCTGCTAGGACTACCGACAGGACCTGGATCCAGTATCCCCATGTCGATGATCTGCTGGCGAATTCCCTCACCGTGGGGAATCATCCATTCATGTTCACCGGTGTTCATATTAATAGCCGTGATGCGACTATAGGGTGGTTTGGTGAGTGGCAAGCCCTGGGGGCCACCTACTGATCTCGCACCTCCCCTGACATATTGCATCTCAACACGTTGGCCCCGTCCTTCCCGTAACTGCACCACAATAGGTCCAGAGGCGGATGGGATGTAATACAAGCCGGTGTCAGGATCGAATGCAGCACCATGCCACTCGCCCCCTCCAGCCCAGCCGGGGAACTGGATTGCACCTCTAAGCGAAGGCGGCGTAAACAGCGGACCATAGTCAAAGGCCTCTATGTTTTGCAGTGCCTCCTGGCGTAATTCTGGAGTGAAATCCACCAGGGTCTCGTCCGATATTCCCTGAGGCTCAAAAGGTGCAGGTTTTGTAGGGAATGGCTGTGTCGGAGAAAGTGACTCACCCGGCACTGTGCTTTGCGGCACTGCCCTTTCCTCTATTGGCCAAACTGGCTCACCGGTTATGCGGTCAAATACGTAAGTAAATCCCTGCTTGGAAATCGCGGCAACTGCCTTTATGGACCTGCCATCGACGTTGATATCGATAAGTGTCGGTGCGGCTGGCAGGTCATAATCCCATACTCCATGATGCACCATCTGAAAATGCCACAAATACTCGCCGTCTTCGGCCCTAACTGCCACCAGGCTCTCTGCAAACAGGTTGTCGCCCTTGCGCAGACCCCCATACCAATCGTTAGTAGGCGTGCCTATGGGCAGATAAACAATCCCCAGTTCATCATCGGCGCTCATAATGGTCCAGGAATTGGTATTTCCCGTGTATTCCCAGGATCCATCTTCCCAGGTGTCATTTCCAAACTCTCCCGCCTGGGGAATCGTCTCGAACATCCACTCCAGTTCACCTGTAGCCGGATTGAACGCTCTTACATGGCCCGGTGGCATCTCCTTGGATTGTGGGGCGTCATTGACGATCGAATTCACTATTACCCTGTTGTTGGTAACCAGTGGTGGCGAAACGACACCGTATAATCGCTTATTGATATCTCTACCAAGACCCAGTGATAAATCGATCTTGCCATCGTCTCCAAAAGCGGAATCAGGCTGCCCTGTTAAGGCATCGATGGACCACAGCATGGAATCGTTGGTTGCGTAGAATATCCGTTGCTCACCCCCACCTTCCCAGTAGGCGACACCGCGGGTGTTGTAACCCAGATTTGCCGGCTGTCCTGCTTCCCAGGCCCTGGTATCGAATACCCATCGTTCCTCACCGCTAACTGCATCCAGTGCCACGATACGTCCAAATGAGGTAGGAATAAACATCATGCCGTCTATGACGATGGGCGTGGCTTTATAGCCTGCCGGTGTGGCGCGGGCATTATCGTTAGCCACGTTGTCGGCGACAGTTGCATTGTCGACACTATCCCAGACCCAGGCATTCTGCAGGTTGCTTACATTGCTGGCATTGATTTGATCGAGTGTTGAATATTTTTGTGAACCGTTGTCGCCACCGTAGCTGGGCCAGTCGGCGGCTAGTATTGCCTGTGAAAAAGCAATGACAATGGCAGGTAGAATAAGATTTCGAAGCATACTTGCAAACATATTGACCCCTTTGACAGGCATTTGAAAACGCGAATTGATACTACCGCACCAGAGCAGGTTTGGAAATTACATTGAGAGGAAGCGAGTTAGAGTGGAGGTGGGGGATCAACGTTTGGAGAAATGTGAGGATTAAGGCACTATAAACAAACTTAGCGGTTGCTCTACGAGAGGCGTGCGATGCACGCCAGAGGGAGGGATTCATTCTCAATTTGGCTAACCCCAAAATCCCAACTCTTTCTTGTAAAGCTTACTGCTTGTATTTGCTCGGATTCAGTGACTATAAGGTGATGACATCCCTCCGGGCAGCACCGACACTCTAAGTCATGGGCAATCAGCTACGTTCTGCGCTTTGGCTGACCATTCATCCACCATTTCTTTCCGCTATTCAGTTTGTGCCGAGCCTCTTTGAACTTGTTAGTGCGAATGTTGCTCCAGAGATACAGGCCGGTGAGTTCTTCGAGTTCATCAAGCGATATTTCATGGAGGTTGGCACCGCCCCTGCCATAAAACCTTTGCGAGTTTTCCATCAGCCAAGTCCACGACTTTGCAGTCTTTCGGTGCAGAAACATCGCCGATATGAAGAGAGCATCCGGGATCCACTGGGCGTTTTCCAGTTTCCCGTGGATTGGCTCCCGTCCGTACCAGACCGGCCCTTGCACCAAGTAACTGTGAGTTTGCTTTTTCGCGTATTCGAGAATCGCGGATTCCAGTGGCCCTTTGCAGTTTCGGTTCGTCTTACTGGCCTCGGGCGTGACACCAGCTAATGTGTCGACATCAGACTGTTCAACCACATCGCCCCGACGATATTAGGATCTTGCACTGTGGCCGTTGTCGACTGGGAACGTGGGGTTCTTTTTGTTCCAGTTGGCGTAGTGCTTTTCGGTCGTGCTCAGTCCATCCGGCAACGACACGTCCCCGCTGCTGAAATTGTCTTTGCGGTCGACATTGGTTTCGCCGGTGGATTGGACTTCGAGCATCGTATATAGCGGACTGATCTTCTCTGCATCGAACACGATCAGGTGAGTGGACGGTCGAATCGGAATCAACCGTCGTTCGCTGAAGTGAGGTACTCCACAACGAAAGCTTTCGTGTGCCAATGTTAAAGCTCTTGCGGTTATTTCATGCATGATTCAGTCCCTCACTTCGGAGATTTAGCTTACGATTATGGTGACACCGCAGCCAGAAAGAACTAGTTAAGTGGCGGTGAGGGTGGGATTTGAACCCACGAAGCCTTACGGCTTACACACTTTCCAGGCGTGCTCCTTCGACCACTCGGACACCTCACCGTATTAGGGCGCGTAACTCTAGCTCAGCAAATGGGCGATTTCAAGCCACTACTGTCTGATCAGCCTGGGATTTACTGAATCCGATGTGACGGGCTGAGTGCTTCGATAGACGTTAATATCTATGCCTCCTCTGCGCAAGAAGTTGAGGCTAATTCTCAATTCGGTTGGCTTGCAACGCAACATGATATCGCGGTAAATCCTTTCCGCACATTCTTCGTGGTATCCCTGATGATCGTGATAGGAGCACAAATAACTGAGAAGGCTGGCCGGGTTAATTCTTGATCCTGTGTATTGCACGTCAAAGCTTGCCCAATCTGGTTGACCCGTTACCGGACAGTTGGATCTAAACAAATCCGAATGAAGTTCTTCGTCGAAGACAACGTCCTCCTCCACAGCCAGGAGAGATTCATCGGGTTCTGAAGCGACGCTATCGATGCTTTCAGCATCGATAGACTTACCAATTCTTGCTGCGGAAATAGAATCCGCAACATCTTTCAAACTGTACAGCTCTACCTTGACCTCGGAACAACTTATTGCAGACAGATCGCTAACTATCCTCTCCCGCACACCGTTGGAATCTGTAAATTGCTCCTTATCATATGAATTGAGATAAAGTTTTAATGATTTAGACTCAATAATATTCTCTGATGCAGAATTGAAAAAGAATTCACCTATTGCAATCTGCGGCTTTCCCCTGTCATCCAACCACGACAACTCATAGGCGTGCCAATGATCCAATCCATACATCAAAATTTTCTTATCGATGTCCAATAGTGAACGCGCAGGCCAGCGCGGTATCGAATACAGGATACCGGGATCATATTTAGGTGGCGGTTCTGTCTTTTCGCCCAGTGGATTATCTGACATGGATTGGCCAGTTTAGTTTCGAATACCGGTGCTGTGGCGCAGCATCCAGATACAGCCGGAATACAGGAAGACGATGAAGACACCGAGAATCAGAAATGCCAAGTATACATTCACATCGGAGCTGCCCAATATCCCATAACGAAACGTATTCACCATATAGAATATCGGATTAATGCGAGAGACAATCTGCCAGAAGGGAGGCAGCATCTGGATTGAGTAGAATACCCCACCAAGGTAGATCAGCGGGGTGAGAACGAAGGTGGGGATGATGGATATGTCGTCGAAGCTGTTTGCGAGCACGGCATTGATAAAGCCCGCCAGTGAAAATACGATTGACGTCATCAGAATTACCGCAATCGTAATTAGTGGATTCTGAATGTTCAGATCGGCAAAGAACAACGACATGATGGTGACGATGGCGCCTACGGCCAGCCCCCTGGCCATTCCTCCCACTACAAACCCGGTCAAAATGACATAATTGGGAACCGGTGACACCAGCAATTCTTCGACGCTGCGTTGAAATTTATGGCTGAAGAAGCTCGAGGTAACGTTGGAATAGGAATTTTGAATTACCGACATCATGATCAGTCCGGGAACGATGAATTCCATATACTGAAAGCCGTCCATTTCGCCTATTCTGCGCCCTACCAAATTGCCGAAAATGACAAAATAAAGACCGATGGTAATTGCTGGAGGAACCAGGGTCTGCAACCAGATTCTGGAAAAGCGTCTTATTTCTTTTATGACGATCGTTTCGAAAGCGATAAATTTATGATTGCTAAACATAGCTATCGAATCGCCTCAGGCTGCGTTTAGTCGGGAAAGAAACAGCTCTTCCAGGCGATTAGTCTTGTTCCGCATGCTGCTGACATGGATATTCTGTTTATCCAACTCCGCGAACACTTCGTTAATATTTCTGCCGCCTGAAACTGTAACCTCGAAGCTGTGGGAATCGACCGGGCGAACGCTGATGTTTTCAAGATCAACCACGGGCTGCGTCGCCATTTCTGCTGTCGAATCGAGAATAAATACCTGTGAGTCCAATTCCGCCAACAGCTTCTTCATACTGGTATCTTCGATGATCCTACCCTCATCGATTATGGCGATGTTTCGACAAAGCTGTTCCGCCTCTTCCAGATAGTGAGTGGTGAGGATAATGGTCGTGCCGCTGCTATTTATTTCTGTAAGAAACTGCCACATGGATCGGCGCAGTTCGATATCCACCCCCGCCGTCGGCTCGTCGAGTATCAACAAGCGAGGCTCATGAACCAGTGCCCGAGCGATCATCAGGCGACGCTTCATACCTCCCGAAAGCGAGCGGGAACTGTCCAGGCGCTTCTCCCAGAGTCCCAGCTTGTTCAGGTATTTCTCACAGCGCTCCCTTGCCAGTTTCCTTGGTAGCCCGTAATAACCTGCCTGGGTCATCACGATATCCTGCACTTTTTCGAACTGATTAAAATTCACTTCCTGGGGCACCACTCCCAAATCCAGCTTGGTTTCATAGACATGGGCATCGACATTACGTTCGAACACCTCAACACTGCCTGCCGTCCTGTTAACCAGCGTTGAAATCACGCCTATGGTGGTGGATTTGCCTGCCCCGTTTGGACCTAACAACGCGAAGAAGTCCCCCTGCTCTACCTCGAGAGAAATACCCTTCAGCGCCTCGAAGCCATTGGCATAGGTCTTTTTCAGGTTCTTTATGGATATGGCTACGGTCATTAGAGTGTGTATTGCAGGTTAGCAAACTGCTGGAGTATGTCCATAACACTACCTAGAAGCAAATATCAGTATGTCGTGCTGTGATACGAAAAAGCCCGGCGGTCGCCGGGCTTTTGTATGGCGTCCCCTAGGGGTTTCGAACCCCTGTTGCCGGGATGAAAACCCGGTGTCCTAGGCCTCTAGACGAAGGGGACAGGTAAATTGGCTGCCAGGCAGCGAATTCGAGAAGCGGGGGATTCTAAGAAGCTTGGCTTGTGCAGTCAAGGGCTAAGCAAGTTTTTCATACTGTCATCAAGCTACCGGACTGGCTGGCGCGATGCCAGCTGATTCGTCGCCGACCGGGAATCCTTGAATATCTTTTAGCGGATTGCTGTCATAAGGCGCCCCCCTTTTTGAATCTTGACCCCCCATTGGGTCTATGACATCCTGAAGTGCTGCCGATAATTAAGCTGACTGGTCTGGTTAGAAATTGAAAAACAACGATCAGGCGAGCTAATTATCAGAGGCTTAAAGCTCTTCAGTATCGGCCGTTAACAGGGACTTTCGAGACAGCCACACTAGAAGGGCAACAAGACAGGCGCACAAGATGAGCAAGAAACAATCAGAAGCTAGCGGCGAAACACGCGGTGTCACTATAGATCAGCGACTAATCGAAGAGGGAACTGCACAGCTGACCAGCGAAATCAGAGTCCTAGAAGCCTGGCTGGAAGAGTTGCAAGCTTCCGATGATGGTGATGCTGAGGTCATTGCTGCTCGAAAATCCTACTCCGATATGCTCCGCAGCAGAAAGGAAATGCTCAGTACGCTGGCCAAGCAGGCGAAAGTGCAGACTGTGTAATTGCCGAAGAATTAGCCCTTTTCGTTTTAGTTGAATCCGCACGGCCATAACAGACCACCATAAGCTGCCATTTTCTCACCAATAATTCTTTTAAGTAATCGCGTCAATGCTTTCACAAGATCAAGCCACCACCATGCTCACCCTGCAGACGAGCATGAATGCAAAAGTAGATCCAAATTGGCTGTCAGCCCGCTATCCCTACCTGAGAGCTGTTGTCATCGAAGCTGCTGAGGCGATCGAACACCATGGCTGGAAGTGGTGGAAGAAACAGGACAAAGACCTGCCGCAGCTACAAATGGAACTGATCGATATCTGGCACTTCATTCTCTCCGAAATCTTGTTGCGCAATGATGTCCAAGAGACAACACCCCTGGCCCAGCTCATGAATTCGCTCGAGCAAAGCCCTGCTCAGGAGAAAATTGAGTTCGATAAGCAGCTGTATGTGCTGGACCAGATGGATCTGATCGACAAGCTGGAACTCCTCATCGGCCTTTCCATTGCCCGGCGAATGGAATTAGCGGTATTTGAGTCGATTATGCAGGACTGTGAATTGAGCTGGACCGAGCTCTATTGTCAGTACGTCGGTAAGAACGTGCTGAATATGTTTCGGCAGGATAAGGGATATAAAGAAGGAACCTATCTGAAGATCTGGGATGGCCGGGAGGATAATGAATTCCTGGTCGATATCATCGAGTCTCTGGATCCGACAAGCGCGGGCTTTAAAGATGCTGTCTACACTGCCTTGAGCGCGGCGTATCCTGCCTGACCCGAGCCGCCAGCGCCAGGGGTTTAGTAGTAGGCATTCTCTGTGTTGGAGTGATCGGTAATATCCCGCACTTCTTTCAGTTGCGGAATCTGCGCCAGCAAGGTTTTTTCTACTCCACCCTTTAGCGTCACATCCACCATTCCACAGCCCTGGCAGCCACCACCAAAACGCAGTACCGCGACGTTTTCCTCAAAAATCTCTTCCAGCGTTACATGGCCGCCATGGGCAGCGAGACCCGGGTTAACCTCGTTATAGAGTATGTAATTTACAAGGTCCTCAATGGGGCTGTCCTCGGTGATTTTAGGAAGTCGAGAATTGGGCGCCTTGATAGTGAGCTGGCCTCCCATGGAATCCTTGGCGAAATCGACTACCGCCTCTTCCAGAAAAGGTATACTATTCAGCTCGATGAAGGCCTTGAAGCCTTCATATTGTTTCACCTCGTCGTCCGCTTTTTCTTCTCCTGGTCGACAAAATGATATGCAGGTCTCTGCCCTTGGCGTTCCTGCATCCAGAATGAAGATTCGCACTGCAACACCTTCGCAATTTTGCTTCAGCAATAGCTCAATCAGATATTCCTGTGCGGATTCGGTGATAGTGACCATGGTAATTCTCGTGGTAAGCAGGAAGCAGGGCTAATAATACTCTATTAGTCTGGCAATTAGAATATCCGAGTGCTTTACTCAGTTATTAAGATTGTGGCCTGATGGCCCGTATTTGTTAGAATTGCGGGCTTTTTAGCCGCCCTATAGCAGGCAGATCGATGAACAACAGGCAGTCAGAACAAGTCCTTCGCGAAATACTTAAGCAGCGCATCCTGGTTCTGGATGGCGCGATGGGCACCATGATCCAGTCCAGGAAACTCGGTGATGCCGAATTTCGAGGTGAACGGTTTCGTGACCACCCTCATGAACTTGCCGGGAATAATGACCTGCTGTGCCTGACCCAGCCTGACATCATCAAGGATATCCATCGAGCCTATTACCTGGCCGGAGCGGACATCGTCGAGACCAATTCCTTCAATTCGACTCGCAGCTCTCAAGCCGATTACCAGTTACAGGACATCAGCTACGAGCTGAACCTGGAAGCTGCCAGGCTGGCGCGGGAAGTCTGCGATGAAATAACGGCACAAACACCGCAACGACCGAGATTCGTGGCAGGCGTGCTCGGACCAACCAGTAAGACGGCTTCACTATCCCCGGATGTGAATGATCCCGGATTTCGTAATACCAGTTACGACGATCTGGTGGCGGATTACCGAATTTCTGCACTTGGGCTTATCCAGGGTGGTGTCGATATCATCATGATCGAAACCGCATTCGACTCATTGAACGCCAAGGCAGCCATCTTTGCGACGCAGCAGGCACAGCAAGAAGAGCAGTTGTCGTTGCCGTTGATTATCTCCGGCACCATAAGCGATGCCAGCGGCCGAACGCTGTCCGGGCAAACGGTAGCCGCCTTCTGCAATTCAGTCAGTCATGGCAAGCCACTGGCGCTGGGTTTTAATTGTGCATTGGGAGCAGAACAGTTGCGCCCCCATATCGAGGAGTGCGCGGCGATTGTACCTGGCTACGTTACTACCCATCCAAATGCTGGCCTACCGGATGAATTTGGCGAATACGACCAGTCGCCCGAGGAGATGGCTGCAATCATCGGCGAATTTGCCGAGCAGGGCTTCGTCAATATCGTAGGGGGTTGCTGTGGAACCACTCCTGCCCACATCGAGGCAATTTCCCAAAAAGTCGCCAGTATAGCGCCCAGGAAACCCCCTGCCATAGCGCCAGCCTGTCGGCTGAGCGGACTCGAGGCGTTTAATATCGATAGCAATTCCTTGTTCGTGAATGTAGGCGAACGCACCAACGTAACCGGCTCGGCTCGATTTGCCCGGCTCATTCGGGAAGATGATTTCGATGCAGCCCTGGAAGTCGCCAGAGAACAGGTAGAGGCAGGCGCCCAGATCATAGACATCAACATGGATGAAGGCATGCTGGACTCGGAGGCAGCCATGGTGAAGTTTCTGAAGCTCATCGCTGCGGAACCCGAAATCAGCCGGGTGCCGTTAATGATCGACTCTTCAAAATGGGAAATCATCGAAGCCGGTCTCAAGTGTTGCCAGGGCAAGACCATCGTTAACTCAATCAGCTTGAAAGAAGGAGAGGAGGGTTTTCTCGCCAAGGCGGCATTGTGTCTGAAATACGGTGCGGCAGTTATTGTCATGGCCTTCGATGAGGACGGACAGGCAGATACTCTGCAGCGCAAGAACGCGATCTGCCAGCGCAGCTATGACATCCTAGTGAATAAGCTCGACTTCCCCAGGACAGACATCATCTTCGACCCCAATGTCTTCGCTATCGCGACCGGCATGGAGGAGCACAATAACTATGCCGTCGATTTTATCGAGAGTTGCAGCTTCATAAGACAGAATCTGCCGGGTGCTCTAATCTCCGGCGGCATCAGCAACGTGTCCTTCTCTTTCCGTGGTAATAACACAGTGCGGGAAGCGATCCACTCGGTTTTTCTGTATCACGCTATCCAGGCGGGATTAACTATGGGTATCGTCAAAGCAGGGCAATTAGCTGTGTACGATGATATTCCCCCAGCATTAAAAGACGCAGTCGAGTCGGTTGTGCTAAATAAAGATGCCGACGCCACCGAGCGCCTGACGGAAATTGCCCAGTCAGTTAGCGGCACATCCAGCAAGCAACAACCCGAAGATCTTGCCTGGCGTGATAGGACCGTAACAGACCGGCTCAGCTATACGTTGGTGAAAGGCATCACAAAATTTATAGAGCAAGATACCGAAGCGGCGCGGCTGGAGGCTGACAAAGCCATCGAGGTAATCGAAGGGCCCCTGATGAGGGGCATGGATGAAGTAGGCGATCTATTCAGCAGCGGCAAGATGTTCCTGCCACAGGTCGTCAAGAGTGCCCGGGTAATGAAGCAGGCTGTCGCCTACCTGCTGCCTTTTATTGAAGCAGAAAAAGGCGCGGGTGCTATTCGCAGCAAGGGCAAGATCCTGCTCGCCACAGTAAAAGGTGACGTCCATGACATCGGCAAGAATATTGTGGGGGTGGTGCTTGCTTGCAACAATTATGAAGTCATAGATCTCGGCGTCATGGTGTCTTGCGAGGAAATCCTGCAGTCAGCCAGGGACGAAGCCGTTGACATCATTGGCCTGAGTGGTTTGATCACGCCTTCCCTGGATGAGATGGTTCATGTCGCCAGCGAAATGCAGCGCCAGCGACTCGATATTCCATTACTGATCGGCGGCGCGACAACATCCAAGGCACACACGGCGGTGAAAATTGAACGGAATTATCGAAACGACGCAACTGTCTATGTGCCCGATGCGTCCCGCAGTGTTTCTGTGGTAAGCAAGCTGCTCAATCTCGACCACAAATCAGTCTATTGCCAGACTGTCCATGATGAGTACGAAATTATTCGGCAGCGCACCAGTAATCGAAACAGTCACAGAAACCTGTTGGCTTTTAGTGTAGCCAACGAGAAAAAACTCGATGCCGGATGGGAATCCTTCCAGCCAGTCAAACCAAGCTTCGAGGGAACCCGGGTATTTGAAGACTACCCACTCGAAGAACTGGTTCCGTACATAGACTGGACGCCCTTCTTTATAACCTGGTCTCTGGCGGGTAAGTATCCTGCGATACTGGAAGACGAGAAAGTCGGCGAGGCTGCCAGGGAATTGTTCACTGATGCCCAGGCTATGCTTAACAAAATCATCAAAGAGAAATTGCTGACCGCCAGGGCGGTGATCGGATTCTGGCCAGCCAGACGAGTCGGTGACAATGATGTGCAGCTTTACCACGGCAACGACAGTAATCAGCCGCTGGCTACCCTGCATTTCCTACGACAACAGCTATGCAAAGACACCGAGCTGGCAAACCTCAGCCTGGCGGATTTCATAGCACCGGAAGAATGTTCACAGCATGATTACATCGGAGGCTTTGTCGTAACGGCCGGGATTGGTGCTCAGCAACTTGCCACCCATTACGAAAACGAGCGTAACGATTACAGCGCATTATTAGTAAAGGCCCTGGCCGACAGACTTGCTGAAGCGTTCGCCGAACGCATGCATCAGCGAGTACGCAAAGAGTTCTGGGCTTACCAGCCAGATGAAGGATTATCGAATGAAGAACTAATCAAGGAACGCTATCAGGGTATCCGACCTGCCCCGGGGTACCCCGCCTGCCCGGATCATTCAGAAAAAAGCACGCTCTTCAGCCTGCTGGATGCCGAACAACAAATTGGAGTCGACCTGACGGATAGCTTTGCAATGACACCGGCTGCCTCGGTTAACGGTTACTATTTCGCACACCCGCAATCGCGCTACTTTTCAGTAGGCAAGATTAACGAGGACCAAGTCAATGACCTCGCGTCACGTAAGGGCTTGAAAAGCAATCAGGTCAGCAGGCTGCTGTCGGCTAACCTGGCTGAGGCGTGAAGCGATGCAAAAACAGACTTCATTGAATAGAATGGGACCCCTCATTTAGAGTTACCGAGATTGTATGTACCAATACGACAACTATGACCACCGGATGCTGACGGAGCGAGTAGCTCAATATCGCGATCAAATCGCCCGCTATCTCGACGGCAAGCTGAGCGAAGCCGAATTCCTGCCGTTGCGCCTGCAGAACGGCCTGTATATCCAGCGGCTGGCTCCCATGATGCGAATCGCCGTACCCTATGGTCTATTGTCCTCGAGACAACTACGCAAACTGGCCTTCATTGCCCGGCACTATGACAAGGGCTATGCACACTTTACTACGCGGCAGAACATTCAATTTAACTGGCCTGCACTGGAAGACACTCCCGATATACTCGCCCACCTGGCGGAAGTCGAGATGCACGCGATTCAGACCAGTGGCAACTGCATCAGAAACACCACTACCGATCAGTTTGCCGGTGTCGCTGTCGATGAACTGGAAGACAGCCGCCCCTACTGCGAGATCATTCGGCAATGGTCTAGCTTTCATCCTGAATTCGCCTTCCTCCCACGCAAATTCAAGATCGCCGTGTGCGGGACCGCAATCGATCAGGCTGCCACCCAGGTAAACGATATCGGTGTATACCTTGTCGAGGGTCCGGACAACACTACAGGTTTTCGAATACTCGCCGGCGGTGGCTTGGGAAGAACTCCGCTTATCGGTCAGGAAATATTCGACTTTGTCGAAAAACGGCACTTGTTAACCGCTCTGGAAGCTATTTTGCGTGTCTATAATCGCTTGGGCCGTCGCGATAATAAATACAAGTCTCGGATAAAGATTCTGGTAAAGGAGCTCGGCGTGGATGAATTCCGGGCTAAGGTCATGGGCGAATGGCATAAGATCAAGGATGGCAGCCAGACTCTGACCGATGCAGAAATTCAGCGCTGTACCTCTTTCTTTACCGACCCCGCTTACCAGGACAAACAGGACTCGCCTGAGGAGTTAACCGGCCCACTGGAACAGAATGCCCTGTTCCAGAGCTGGCATGAGCGCAATGTACACTCCCACAAGCGAGCTGGCTACGCGAGTGCCACCATTACACTTAAAGAAACCGGCGTCACGCCCGGCAATGTCAGCGATGCTCAACTCGACTACCTTGCCGACCTGGCCGATACACACAGTTTCGGAGAAATACGCGTCAGTCATCAGCAGAATATCGTGCTGGCAGATGTTGAGCAGGAAAAGCTCTACACCCTGTGGCAACAGCTGCAGAGTCAATCTCTCGCCAGCAGAAATCTGGGACTGCTCACTGACTTGATCTGCTGCCCGGGGGGTGACTTCTGTGCATTAGCAAACGCCAGGTCTACTCCAATTGCTGAATCCATCCAGCGCACCTTTGATGACTATGATGAACTATTGGATATTGGAGAGGTTAATATTAATATTTCGGGCTGCATGAATGCCTGCGGCCATCATCATGTGGGGAATATAGGCGTTCTGGGTGTGGACAAGAAGGGCGAGGAGTTTTATCAGGTGTCACTGGGTGGTTCTTCCAGGAACGAAGCGAGTCTTGGCAAGATATTGGGCCCGTCCTTTGCCCAGGAGGAGATACCGTCTGTGATCGAAACCATCGTCGCAGTCTATAAAGCCAACCGCAGCGGCGGCGAGAAATTTCTCGACACCTACAAGCGCATCGGCATGGCACCATTTAAGGAACGGGTCTATGCAAAAGCTGATTAAGAACGGATCACTTCAGACCGATCACTGGACCGTGCTGAAAGAAGCCAGCGGACCCGAAGTGCTACGCGCCGTGCCCAATAAAAACTTTATCGTGCCGCTGCAATTCTGGCGAGACTACGGGACAGAGCTGGAAGATTACAGCGGAGAAATCGCGATCTGGCTGGATAGCCATGAAGATGTCGAAGAGATCAAGCACCAGCTGGGCAAATTTGCCCTCATCGCGCTGAATTTTCCGGTGTTTTCCGACGGCCGCTCCTACACCAATGCGCGTGAACTACGTGAAAATCTGCATTACGAGGGAGAAGTTCGAGCCATTGGCGATGTGTTGAGAGACCAACTCTTCTATATGCAGCGCTGCGGCTTCGATGCTTTTGCATTGCGTCACGACCAGGATCCCGAATCCTGTGAGAAGGCACTGGCGGATTTCACGACTGGGTATCAGGCAAGCATTACGGAGCCAGACCCCTTGTTCAGGCGGCGCTGAGGGTTATACTTATCTCATATTCTGCCAGTGATGCCTCGGTAAATGGAGCCTGACTCCCTACTCTTCTCGTTCTTTCTCATCTTCAGTGGTGCGGCTCTGCTCTCTACACTGGCACTGTTTTTCCGACAGCCGTTGCTGGTCGCCTATATCCTGATCGGTGTAATCCTCGGGCCATTCGGGCTGCAGTTTATTTCCGACCCCGCCCTGTTAACGGACATCGCCGAGTTTGGGATTATTTTCCTGCTGTTTCTGCTGGGACTGGACATGCAACCCAGCAAGCTGTTTACCACGCTGAAGAAGACGTTCCTCGTCACCCTGGCCAGTTCTGTGGTGTTTATCGCACTGGGCTATGGCACCGGAATGCTGTTCGCCTACTCCCAAACCGAGAGCCTGGTCATCGGCTTCAGTATGATTTTTTCCAGCACGATCATCGGCATAAAGCTTTTACCGACCACAGTGCTGCATCAGAAGCACATGGGTGAACTGATGGTCGGCATCCTATTGCTACAGGATTTCATCGCCATTTTTATACTGGTGTTTCTCGATTTAGGAAATATCGAGCAGGCGAGTGCCCTACGTGTGTTACTGGCTTTCCCTGCCCTACTCATCCTCGCCTTCCTTTGTACCCGCTACGTGCTGGTAAAACTGATTGCTCACTTCGAGCACTTCAAGGAATACATTTTCTTATTGGCGATCGGGTGGTGTCTGGGATTATCGGCACTCGCATCGATTATGGGTCTGTCGGCAGCGATTGGTGCATTCGTCGCCGGCGTGTCACTCGCCACCAGCCCGATTGCGCTGTTCATCGCCTATAGCCTGAAGCCGCTACGGGACTTCTTTCTTATTCTATTTTTCTTTTCACTGGGTGCACAATTCAACATAGGCCTGTTAAGCCAGATCCTTGCGCCTGCGCTGTTACTGGCAGGACTGGCTTTGACAGTCAAACCGGTGATTTTCCACTACCTGTTACGCCGCTTCAGCGAACAAAATAGACTGGCGTGGGATGCGGGATTAAGGCTGGGGCAGATCAGTGAGTTTTCCTTGCTTATCGCTTTCGTCGCGACACAGTCGGGCATGATCGGTGAGAGCGCCTCCCTTGTAATACAGGGGGCCGCCATTGTGACGTTTCTGATATCTTCCTACGTGGTGGTCTTATTTTGCCCGACCCCGATTGCGATATCGGCCAGATTACGTCGTGATTAGCTATGCAGGTTCAGCAGGAAGCGCCCGGTAGCCTGACCCGCTAGCACGCTGGAGAGGCTGGTATCCAACTGCTCGAGTCCGATCTCGGTGCATATTGCATCGAGCCCCGCCAGCTTCCATTCTCCAGCCAACTTTGCCCAGACAGCCTGCTTGCTATCCAATGGCAGTTCGACGGAATCAATTCCCAGTAAATTCACGCCACGCAAAATAAAAGGTAACACCGATGCCTGCAAAATCGGTGACTGGACCAGTCCACAGGCGGCAACGCTGGCACCGTAGTTGAGCGCCTTGATGACATTGGATAGTGTATCCCCTCCCGCCACATCAACCGCAGCTGCCCAGCGTTCTTTCAGAAGCGGTCGCGGATTGGCTTCGCTCAGCTCGGCGCGATCGAGGATCTCACTGGCACCGAGTTGTAATAGCGTGTCGTGGGCCGAGTTCTTGCCGGTACTTGCAACCACCCGATACCCCAGTGCCTTCAACAACATCACGGCAACTATCCCGACACCGCCAGTCGCTCCGGTGACTAGAACGTCACCTGCATCGGGCGCTAGACCATTGGCGATGAGTTTCTCTACACACAGAGCCGCTGTGAATCCAGCAGTACCCAGAATCATGGCGTCACGCAGATTCAGCCCCTCGGGGCAGGCGAGCACCCAGGCTGCGGGCACGCGGATATACTGCCCGAAGCCTCCAGCGGTATTCATACCCAGGTCATAACCGGTGACGATTACCTCGTCGCCTGGCTTGAAATTATCGCTACTGCTGGAGCGCACAATTCCGGATGCATCGACACCGGGCGTATGAGGATAATTACGCGTTACGCCTTTGTTGCCGCTGGCTGAGAGCGCATCCTTGTAGTTGATTGATGAATAGCTTACCTCGATAAGGACCTCGCCTTCAGGCAACTCATCGACACTTCGTTCAACAATTGTTGAAGTAAATTTTTTTTCTGTGACTTCGCTAACCTGTAACGCTTTAAATTCCATTGCTTACCGATCCCTTATGCTATTGGTAAATATCATCTGTTGGTTTAGCAAACCATTTGCTGAATAATTTGTCGGCCGTGCCCTCCATCACGTGTCCCAGCCGATCCAGGGTGGACTTCCGAAATTCGTACTCAACCTCAAACACTTCCGCCGAATCGCAGGCTTCAATGATACATTCATCACTGGTTTTAATTTCGTCGACCATATAGCGTTCTTTGGCCTGAACTCCAACCCAGGTCTCACCGGTGGCGATCTTCTCTATCTCAATGCTGGGTCGATGGTCTTTTACCCAGGACTTGAATATGTCATGAATCGTCTCAACATCTTCCTGTACCTTATCTCGCCCCTTTTGGGTTATTTCACCAAACGTCGTCAAGGTGCGCTTGTATTCACCAGCACTGATCATTTCATAGTCGACGTCGAATTTTTTTAATACTCGATGGAAATTGGGTAACTGTACCAGCACACCAATCGAGCCGATGATTGCAAAGGGGGCCGCCACTAACCTGTCTGCCAGACAGGCCATCATGTAACCACCACTGGCGGCGACCTTATCGACACAGATGGTAAGCGGTATTTTTTGGTTCTTAATCCTTAATAACTGAGACGAGGCCAACCCGTACGCGTGCACCATGCCACCCGGGCTCTCCAGCCGCAGCAGAACTTCGTCGGACTTATCAGCCAGGGAAAGAATGGCAGTGATTTCCTCACGCAGTGAAGCGACCGCATCGGCGGCGATGTTGCCTTTAAAGTTCAACACGTAGACTCGTTTCTTACGCGCTTCATCTTCTGCAGAGCCGCTGTGCTTGTCTTTCTTCAGTTGTTGTTTCTTTTCCTTGTGCTCTACCTTGTCCTTTTTCTTTTCATCCTTGTGAACCAGCTTTAAGTGATCTTTGTCCAATACAGTCTGACGTAATGCATCACGCATCCCATCGAAGTGATCATTCAGTTGAGTGACTTTTATACTGCCTTTCTTGCCGGCCTTCTTTTTCCTCTGCCCTGCCGAAGAAAAGGCACCAATAATAATGATGACGGCTAGCACAATGGTCGCCGCCTTCGCCAGAAACATTCCATACTCAATTAAGTAATCCAAAGGCAGTACTCCTTCTGTTGTCGTCTCTCAGTCACGGGCTTATTCGCATTTTGCCTCTAAACCGTATCCATTTCAAAGCGTTCCCGATCTCGCCTGCGCAACATAATGTTCAATTAGTTCCCCCGCCACACTGATCCCGGGAATTGGTACGTTCGGCAAATTGTCAATGTCATACCAGCCAGCCTCCTCGATTTCACCAGGTTCAGGCACAATTTCTCCGGATTGATAATCTGCAATAAATCCCAACATTAGCTGTGATGGAAAGGGCCACGACTGACTCTTTAAGTAGCGTATGTTGTTAACCAAAATACCCACTTCTTCTTTTACTTCGCGCAATACTGTGTCTTCTGCAGACTCACCCACTTCAATAAAGCCTGCCAGGCAACTGAAGAATCCAGACCTGAAGCGAGCGCTCCGTGCCAGCAAAACTTGCCTGCCACGCACGGCCAACACAATGGCACAGGGATTAATGCGTGGATAATAGTGACTCTTACAGCTCGGGCAAAACACGGCTCGCTCGGAACTGTGATGTTGAGTTGGCGTTCCACAGCGCCCACAAAAACGGTGTGTGGTGTACCAATCGAGGATTTGATTTGCCTTCCCGACAATGGAGAACGCGTGATCACCCTCTGAAAATAACAGGCTTCGTAAGGAGCGATTCTCTGCTTCTAACTGTGTAACCAGGCTCGAAGTAGCATGTACTGCAACGAATGCAGATGCCTCATCCTCGATCAAGAATATCGGAGAATCACCCAACAATTTCGGATTCAACTGATCCAGGTGCCAGACGAATTGCTCCCCTCTCACCAGTACGTCATTATCATGGAATAGCACGAAGTGGTCCGAGTCTCGAAGTTGATCCGTTTGCAAGAAATAACCGCGCCTAGTCATAGCTTGTAACTTAAACCAGATCGGCAGCGGAGACTAGCGCTGACAATGCAATGAGGGGCCAGCTTATTGAAATGATCATAGAGCGCACTGCATTTCAGCAATGAAATGCAGTGCGCCAGCAGACTTATCTAATAGACTCAGAAAAGAAAGGGAAGAAGAGGTACATCATGATTGTACATGCCACCAATGTGGCAAGCATTACCGGCAGGCCCTTTCGTGCCCACAAACCGGGAGTAATAGCCAGACTGGGATCACCGGCATCTTTTGCCATTTTCTCAGAAATGGTGACAATAAACACATTCGCGGTTGAACCGATGTGAGTGCCGTTACCACCCATACCAACGCCCGCAGCAAGACCCCAGAACAAGGGGGTGACATTGATACCTTGCATTTCCATGGCCCCAATAATTGGGATCATCGCGGCTGTGAAAGGAATATTGTCAATTGCCGCCGAGAGGAAGGCAGCCACCCACAACAGAATTAGAGTGGCGGTTAACAAATCTTCTTGTACGAAAGGAATGATTAAGGATCCGAGATACTCCAGAAACTGGCTGTGTTCCACGCCGCCGACGATGATAAACAAAGAGATGAAAAACATCAGCAGCGCGAGTTCGGTGTGAGCGAACGCCTCTTCCATGTCGATGTCCTTACCTATGAATGCCAGCGCAGTCAAACCGAGTGCCGTAACAAACCACGGTTGCCAATCCAACGATCGACTCATCACAAAACCAACCACCATGACCCCCAATACAGCAAGTGCTCCATACCAGGTTCTGGGGTCTGCAAGTGGCTCTCGATCGGTAAGATCGAGCTCGTGTGGAGTTAGTGCAAGCTTTTCCTTGAACAGAAAACGAAGTAATCCCAATACAATCAGCCAGGCGACCAGGACCATTGCGCCCATGTGAATAAAGAAAGTGTTAAAATCGATGTCGAATGCAGACCCGATCATCAGGTTGGGCGGATCACCCACCAGAGTCGCGACACCCCCGGTATCTGACAACAGCGCCGCCGCCAGGAGATAGGGAATCGCGTTGACACGTAGAGACTGGCAGATAAGGATAATTAGCGGGCCGAAGATGACAACCGTGGTGACATTATCAAGCAGAAGAGAAAGCCCGGTGACCAGCGTTCCCATCAATGTTAGCAACAAAAACAGCCTGCCTTTGCTGAAATCGGCTATCCAATAGGCCAACTGCTGGAAGCCTCCGGTGGGTATCATGATGGCAACAATGGTCATCATTCCTCCGAGCAGAAAAACCACCTCCCAGTCGATCGCCTCTTCCGCTCCATGGATATCGTAGAATCCCATGATCTGCCCAACTACAATCATGGTAGCCGCACCAGCCATTGCACACTTCACCCGATGAACATGGTGTATCCCCTCTGTGAAAATCGCTATGAAGGTCACCGCAAGTATTATGGCGGACATCGTCATATCGTTATTCCAAACAAGCTCTTCCATCTAACTACTCCCTCATCGAGTTCTGTTTGTGCCTGGAGATAAAGCGGCATATCATACGGCTTCTCGTTACCGAATCCCGGCTTAGCCCGCTGAATTTCTAATCGTTTTAGCGATATGCCCTGGCTCAAAAACGTGAAATCTTATAGGTTTAGTCTCGCGTATTCAAGAAATTTTGGGGCTAGTGGGGTCACTGTGGGGGCGGAATACCGTACTATCAGTCCCTTATTGTTCGGTCTCTATTTGCTGCCACAGGCAGCCCTGGGTACTGTCCTGCGCTATTTCATCGAGCCTCTGTTGATGAGCCTGTAGTTCGGTATTGTCTGCTCGAATAACTGGAAGCGGCGCCCGCTTAGGATCAAGCTTGCGTACTCGCTTGCGACTCCGGGAGGCCAGGGTCTGTTCTTCGTTGCGGAACAGGCTCGACTGACCACTGGTCATTGCCAGGTAGACATCCGCCAGAATTTCTGCATCGAGTAAGGCGCCGTGTAGGGTACGCTGGGTATTATCCACTGTATAGCGTTTACAGAGCGCGTCCAGGCTGTTGCGCTGACCCGGGTGTATCCCGCGTGCCAGCAGCAGGGTATCGAGTACCGTGCAGATGCCGTCGAGCTTGCCACAGTCGGAATCAGTGTGTGCCAGCTCATGATTCAGAAAGCCCAGGTCAAATGGCGCATTGTGTATAATAAGCTCGGCACCCGCGATGAAATCAATGAATTCCTGCTCGACTTGGTGAAACAGCGGCTTGTCGGCCAGAAAATCCACGGTGAGTCCATGCACCTCGATGGCGGCTTCATCAATCTCTCTTTCAGGATTGAGATAGCAATGAAATTGCTTTTCGGTTCGTTTGCGGTTCTGAATCTCCACACAACCGATCTCGACAATCTTATGACCCCGTAGAGGATCTAGCCCTGTGGTTTCAGTATCGAGTACTACCTGGCGCATGTGTATTTTCCTGTTTTAGGGATCGTCACTGCAGAAAGTGGTTGCCGGCTTAGTTGAAATCGCCATCGAACTCATCAATTCCCTGATTGGCCAGCTGGTCGGCAATTTCATTCTCCGGGTGACCGCTATGCCCTTTCACCCAGGTCCATTCTATCTCGTGCTGATCGACCAGTTCGTCAAGCCGCTTCCATAACTCCACATTCAATACGGGTTTCTTGTTAGCAGTTCGCCAGTTGCGTTGTTTCCAGCTGGCAATCCATTCGGTGATCCCGGTCAAAACATACTTCGAATCAGTTGTAATGCTGACATTGCAGGTTTTTGTCAGCGCTTCCAGGCCTTTGATAACGGCGGTTAGTTCCATTCGGTTATTGGTTGTCAGGGCTTCGCCACCGTGCAATGTTTTTTCTGCGTCACCATAGCGCAACAGCACTCCCCATCCCCCCTTGCCAGGATTGCCACGGCAGGCACCATCTGTGTACATTTTCACGACTTGTTGCACCACAGTCACTCCCGAAACGCCTGCTGATTCTAAATCCTGCCACTTTCCGCTCTTCAGTGAATCTTAACCCTGACATTTTCCGCGACGGGCATAACGGACACTCTCGTTCTGATTGGGCGCCACCTGGGCAGTATCGGCGTAATGGGCAGAACTTGTTTCACGCACAAGATAAAATAGGCGCCACCCAATGGGCTGTTGATACTGCTTCCGAAGCGTTCCATGCGTGGAGCAAGTTGCAACAGGCAAAAATATTTAAGCGGCAGAAAATGCAATCCGTAATCCACGGAATCAATCTGCAGGCTCAACAGCTGCAGCCAATCCGACAGGCGCCCTTTGGAGATGAAACGACCACGCCAGGGAATGTTTATCTTTCGTTTGAACAGTTTCCAGAATCCCCACAAGCTATAAGGATTGAATCCAATAATCAGCATTTGCCCACCTGGCCGTAATACCCGGGTCACCTCTCTTAGCAGGCGGTGACTGTCATCGGTGAAGTCCAGAGCGTGGTGCATTACCACTACATCCATGCTATCTGTAGCAAGAGGCAAGTCTTCATTATCGGCAATCGGGTGTCTGGCACCTGGTCGCCAGGCAGGTGCAAAGATGATCTTATGGCCGACCGGGCTGTCTTCAATCAGTGAGCATTCTTCATTACAGCCTACCTGCAGTATGTGATAGCCAAACAGGCGGCTTAGGATTGGCGCTACAATGGCACGTTCCGCGGCGAGGACTTCGCTGCCCTGGCGGGTCTGAAACCACCGCCCAACCAGAGTCGCCAGAATGTTTGAATCTGGCATACCCCGTAGCAGGCGGCGACGTGTTTCATGCTTGGAAAGGAGTTTCATTCGTCTAGTCTTTATCAGATCGAGGGGGCTACCCATACTCGGGGTCAGTAAATTCTAACTCCGTTGCCCTACAGGCGCCAGGTATTAGGTGTTCAAGGACCTTTCAGCCGCTTGTAATCACCCGTGTTCTCTATATTATGTCGGTTTTCTGACCGATATCCTAACTATGTTCAAAGAGATACATCCAATTCCCGCTTTTGCGGATAACTACATTTGGGCGATTTCGGACCAGGCTAGCGATGCTGTTTGTGTCGTTGATCCCGGTGATGCAACTCCGGTCGTAGAGTATCTTGCGCAGAACAAGCTGACACTCACCGACATCTTAATCACGCATCATCACCCGGATCATACGGGTGGCTTAGGGGAGCTCAAAGCAAAGTTTTCACCCCAGGTGTATGGACCGCAACCCAGTAATATCGCTGGAATCTCCACACACGTTCATGAAGGCGACTGTGTGGAACTGTTTGGCCATCGACTGTCAGTGATTGAGGTGCCGGGTCACACTCTTGACCATGTCGCCTTCTACTGCGATGAACCCGATCCGCCAGTACTGTTCTGTGGGGATACGTTATTTGCAGCGGGTTGCGGCAGATTGTTCGAAGGTACTCCTGAAGTCATGCATGAGTCGCTGGCCAAATTGGCCGCACTACAGACCACAACCGCAGTTTATTGCACACATGAATACACCATGGCTAATTTGAAATTCGCCATAGCAGCAGATCCTTACAATAAGACCTTGCTTAGCAGAATTTCCGAGGAACAGGAAAAAAGAGCGTCTGGACTACCTACCTTACCTTCGAGCGTGCAACTCGAACTGGAGACAAACCCTTTTCTTCGATGTAATCAATCAGCTCTTCAGCAGAGCGCCGAATCTCAGCTCGGCCGTACTGCATCTGATGAGATCAAAGTATTTACGGCGCTGAGAAACTGGAAGGATAACTTCTAGAACCTGGCTGTCTAATTCATCTGATGAGTATTAACCATCGTAAGCCTGTTTCTCGAGTAGCCAGTACTGGTTTCTGCCTGTCACTATTAGCCGCCTGTCAATCTCTGCCTTACGGTGACAATCCGGCTGTGCCAGACCAGACTCAAGCCAGTGAATACAACGCGGTCAGCCTGATTAGGGGGTCTTCAGAAAACCGCGCAACTCAGAACAAACTTGCCAAACCGGTTGTTACCGTTTATCAATTTAATGACGTTTGGGACAGAATCCAGGCGGGTTTTAAGCTTTCTGAAACTTACGACCATCCCTCGGTTATCAGTCAGCTAGCAAACTATACCGATAATCAACGCTTCTTCGAAGTAATCGCACAGCGATCTTCACCGTTCCTGTACTGGATAGTCGAAGAAATTGAAGATCGTGGGCTGCCTATGGAGCTAGCCCTGGTTCCAGTTGTGGAAAGCACTTTCAATCCCAACGCTTACTCTCGGGAACATGCCGTCGGGCTGTGGCAGTTTATCGGACCAACTGCTGAAAGTTTTGGATTACAACGAGACTGGTGGTATGACGCCAGAAGAGATCCTCGCGCTTCTACGCTCGCGGCATTAGATTATTTTGAAGAACTCTATGGGCTATTTGACGAAAACTGGCTACTGGCATTAGCAGCCTACAATACCGGCGATGGTAATGTGCGACGCGCGATTCGCCGCAGCGGAAGCGCATTGGGAGAAGTGGATTTCTGGGAGCTTTCGCTAGCGGGCGAAACTCGTTTGCACGTGCCGAAAATCCTCGCCCTGGCGACTATCATTTCGAGTCCTGAAGAATTTGGAATTACACTTGAGCCGATAGCCAATGAAGAGCCGCTTGCAATTGTCGAGATTGGTGGGCAAATTGATATAGCACAGGCTGCCAGCCTGGCAAAAATAGACTATGCCGAGCTACGATCGCTTAACCCAGGTTACCTGCAATGGGCGACACATCCGGACAGTCCACAAGAGTTGGCGGTGCCCATTGAGAATGCCGAGCTTCTCTTAGTCGGCATACAGAACATGGACCCGGACGAGATGGTCACATGGGATCGGTACGAAATCAGACCGGGAGACAGTTTAAGCACTATAGCCCGCAAACTGGGCTCCCGCGTCGATGTATTACAGACAGTAAATCAACTACAAGGCAGCAGGATAAATGCCGGCGATTCATTACTGGTTCCGCGCTCGAATGACATTTCAATGCTGAGATCTATAGGCAGCGTTCGCCAGGTACGAAATGCAGTTATTAGTGTTCCTGAGTTCTATACAGTTCGCGGTGGAGATAATCTTTGGAGTATTGCTCGTCGCTACGATCTTAAATCGAAAGAAATCGCAGCCTTCAATCGCATTGACCTGGATGCCTTCTTGCAACCTGGTCAAGTGCTGAATCTGCAGTTTACCGGGTCGACAACTGCCGCTGTAAGCGGCGGCCCGTTAAGTGAAAGCTCAAAATTCTACCGAGTTCGACCGGGTGATTCTATGGCCAGGATTGCCAGACGCTTTAGCACAGACCTGGAAGAACTGCTGGGCTGGAATGCCATGTCACTAAATGACCTGATCTTTCCAGGGCAAGAGATAAGAGTAATTCCACCAGAATCAGGCCTAAATTAGATGACAGACACTGCAGAAGTTCAAACTTCAACAAAAGATTTTCTGGGTCACCCCAAGGGCCTTGTCATATGCTTTCTTACCGAGATGTGGGAACGCTTTAGCTATTATGGCATGCGTGCACTTCTCATCTTTTACCTGACTCAACATTTTCTATTCTCAGATGAAAGCGCAGCGGGCATTTATGGAGCCTATATATCACTCGTATACATAACGCCTGTTATTGGTGGAATTGTAGCGGATAAATACTTGGGCCCGGGCAAGGCAGTACTGTTAGGTGCCCTGCTGCTGGTTGCAGGGCATATGGGAATGGCCGTCGAAGGTGCCCAAGCCGTTGAAGTTACAGTGCAAGGTCAAATCGAAGTACAACGAGATCCGATATATCTGCAGCTGTTTTACTTCTCGTTAGCACTCATCATTATGGGAGTTGGCTTTCTGAAAGCAAACATCTCTACGCTGGTTGGCTCGATGTACGAGCGTAGAGATCCACGCAGAGATGGTGCCTTCACCCTGTTTTATATGGGAATTAATCTGGGTGCATTTTTAGGCGCAATTGTGTGCGGGTTTCTGCTGCAATATCGGGGATTCAGCTGGGGATTCGGTGCTGCTGGTTTCGGTATGTTATTTGGCTTGCTCGTATTTATTCGAGGACAACATCTATTCGGTGATGCGGCCAAACCGAAAAACCCGGAATTACTATCTCAGCGAGTACTTCCCGGAATCAATCGTGAAGTAGCCATCTATCTGCTAACCCTGCTAGGTGTGCTTGTAGTCTGGCAGCTCATGCAGAATCGTGCTGTGGTGGGCGGCATCCTGGGAACTTCATTGGTAGTTATGACATTGGTTGTGGTCAGCTACGCATTCACAAAATGTGAACCCCATGATAGAAATCGAATGCTGGTTTGTCTGTTTCTGATGAGTTATCAGATTATATTCTGGTCATTATTCGAACAGACCGGCAGCTCCTTAAATTTAATGACTGATCGCAACATCGATCGTGTGATCTTCGGTTTCGAAATTCCAGCCGCGGTATTTCAATCCGTTAATGCGTTTTTTATTGTCACCCTGGCGCCGCTCTTCAATATGACATGGCTCTATCTGTCACGACGTGGTTGGGAACCATCGACTCCGATGAAGTTTGCGCTCTCGCTCATTCAGTTAGGTCTGGGCTTCCTGCTTTTGGTGTATGGTGCCTCGATTGCTACCGATGCCACTCAAGTAGCCCTGATCTGGCTGGTGCTTCTTTATCTACTGCATACTATGGGTGAGCTCTGTATCTCTCCCGTTGGGCTATCGATGACTACCAAACTCTCGGTACCGGGCGTGGTAGGCATGATGATGGGTTGCTGGTTTCTGGCGTCCGCGGCAGGAAACTATGTTTCCGGCACCATTGCTGCAATGACTGGCTCCGACACGGTCGGCGGTGAAGTCGCCGATCCTGCAGCGGCTCTGGCCAGCTACATGGACGTGTATGCCACTGCCGGCTGGTACAGTGTGACTGCCGGAGTGCTAGCCATCTTCCTGGTGCCGCTACTCAAATATTTCATGCATGGCATCAAATAGGCTGTTGTTCCTCACACAGCCCCCGGCGAGTTCACAGCTGCTTTGACAAATATTCACCGGATTGAAGTAAAATAGCCGCTTCTGCGGCTGTACAGTTCACGGACAGGAGTGACCATGGGATTTCTTGCAGGTAAGCGAATTTTGATTTTGGGAGTTGCCAGTAAACTCTCCATCGCCTCCGGCATTGCCGCCGCGATGCACCGAGAGGGTGCAGAAATTGCACTCACTTACCAGAATGACAAGCTCAAGGATCGAGTCAGCAAGTTTGCCGGAGGCTGGGATTCAAACCGGGTATTCCCCTGTGATGTCACCAACGATCAACAGATTCAAGATTTGTTTTCCGGTTTGGCGGAGAGATGGGATGGTTTGGATGGAATCGTGCATTGCCTGGCATATGCCCCTGGCCATGAACTGGAAGGCAATTACATCGATGTAACCACCAGAGAAGGATTTCTAACCGCCCACGAGATCAGTTCTTACAGCTTCGGTGCACTGGCCCAGGCTGGCAGAGAACTGATGCAGGGTCGTAATGGCTGCTTACTGACGTTGAGCTACCTGGGGGCCGTGCGCAGCCTGCCTCATTACAATGTGATGGGCTTGGCCAAGGCCAGCCTCGAAGCAAATGTCCGCTATCTGGCGTCCAGCCTGGGACCCGAAGGAACCCGCGTCAATGCGATATCGGCAGGTCCGATACGAACCCTGGCGGCATCCGGTATCAAGGGCTTTCGCAACATGCTGAGCTACAATGCCCAGCAAACACCTCTGAGGCGCAACGTGACAATTGATGAGGTGGGCAATGCCGGTGCCTTTCTATGCTCAGATCTGGCTTCCGGGATTAGTGGGGAAATTCTTTACGTCGATGGCGGATTCAATACCACTGCAATGGGATCACTGCAAGATGACGAGAGGGAGTAATCGTTAGTCGCGTCGCTAAAACTGTTCTGCAGCCCGGGCAGTTTGAATATCGGCATTACTTCGTAAGTTGCTCAGATAGGCTTGGAAATCGTTGTTACCCAGGTCAACCCGCAGATTATTGGTCAGGGTGATACGCTGTTCTTCGGCGAGTGAATCGACGCTGCCGATGTTTACCTGATTCAGCTCCAGCAACACAAAAGTGCCGTTATCCAGGGAAAGACTGGCCAGCTCCGGGCCATTTTCCGGCTTGGGCATGCCGAAGACTTCGGTGAGTATCTGCCTATTCACAGTAATCGCATTCCTCTCTACAGCATCCTGGGATATCCATTCCAGCTCATTCAACTGCACCAAGGTATCGAGACCTGCACCGCTTTCGGCCGCAACCATCAGCTGTTCACCCAGGGATTGCACAGCGTCTCTCTCCATTTCGGTGCGTAACAGCACGGCGATTTCCGGCTCTACATCTTCCAGCGGTCGAATACTCGCTTCGTTAAATTCTTGTACACGTAGCACCACAGACTGCGACTCGCTCAGTTCCAGCACATCGCTGTTATTACCCTCCAGCAACACATCATCGGAAAACGCTGCAGCCACTACCAGCTGATTAGCAAAAATACCGCGGCCGCCAGCCCTGCCGGTGGGGTCGCTTTCTTCTACGGTCAGATTCAATTCTTGAGAAATGGTGATCAGCTCGCCAGTTTCGAATGCCAGATTCGAGAGGTCTTCGAGTTTTCCTGCATAGGTCAGCTCTACCTCTGCGCTCTTCAGATCGCGCTCCAATCGATCAACGACTTCTTCATAGGATTGGAAGACATTTTCCGCATCCTCTGTCAGTTTCACCAGGTGAACGCCAAATTCAGTGATCACTGGTCCCGATACTTCATTCAGGTTAAGAACTTCCAGCACTTCTTCAATCTCAGTTGGGAATGCTCCGCCATCTGAATAGCCGATATCTCCGCCCTCCTCGGCTGAGACCACATCTGTGGACAACTCCAGAGCCAGTGCGCCAAAGTTTTCGCCATCGAGTAAACGCTGTTGAGTTGCAGAAGCCAGCAGCAAAGCTTCGTCTTCGGACAGGTCGCTCCCGACTTCAAACATGATATGGGAAGCACGTTTCTCGGAGGCCCCCTCGAATGACTCCTGCTCGGATTCGTACAGGGCGCGTAACTCCGTCTCATCGACCTGGATCTCTGCAGCGATTACATCTTTATCCAGCGTGACATAGCGGACCACTACCGTCTCTTCTTCGGCAAAATCTGCACTGTTCGTGTCGTAATGGGTCTGAATTTCTGCATCGCTGATGGCAGTTCCAAGCGTACGAGTTCCCAGGGTTACCGACAGATAGCGAAAATCCCGTGTCTGGGCTGTGAGTTCGGCGACGCGCTGCATTTCCGTGGCAGTAATGAAATTTGAGCTGGAATAGGCATTGGCAAGCTGTGCCATGATCATCTGCTGACGCAGAGTCTCTCGGTACAGTGGCACACTGAAACCCTGGCTGGCCATAGTTCGTATTGCCAGGTCCGAGTCGAACACACCGCCGATCTGAAATGATTGCGTGTCCAGGATATTCCTGTCGATCCTGTTGCTGGAGACCAACATAGATCCATTCTCGGCTGATTGCCGTAGTACAACTTCTTCAATGAGTTGATTGAGGGCGATCTGCTCGAGTAGATCCTGATCGATAGAACCGATATCGCCTCCGATCGAATTCAGAAATTGCTGGGTATTATTCTGCAGCTGAGCCTCGCTGATTTCCTCACCATTGACTTCAGCAACTGGTGGCGAAGCTATAAACCCCCCTATGATCGAATCGACTCCAAACAAGGCAAATACCGCAACAATCAATCCTATGATGACTTTTGCGATTACACCCTGTGAATTATCTCTTATATCTTGCAGCATCTTCTGTCCTGACCTTTCTCTATCGTCTTTACGATGGCAGTTTCCGCCTGGCAACAATCTTGAACCGGATTATCAGTGTCTTTCTGGCTCACAATCTCAGGGGTAAACCGGTTTTCAAATTGCCTCAAATCCAGATTTGCCCGCTATCAGAGGGCTCGATTCTCGACTTATCTAAAAAGCAAAAAGGCGCATCAGAGATGCGCCCTCATCATACAAATCTGGAATCGGCTAGCCTACCAGAATTGACAATCGATTTCTCAATACTAAATGCTTAAGCGCAGGTGCATTTGACTAAAAACCCTGCGCTTAACTAAAGTTTTAAACTGACAGCTTAAGCCGTGCAGTTCTATTCCCATAATGTGTTTACTGCACCCTTGAGTGCTTTGCCTGCCTTAAAACTTGGCACTCGTGCAGCTTTAATTTCAATAGGTGCACCTGTTTGGGGATTCCGTCCTGTACGTGCCGCTCTATGCTTTGTAGCAAACGTACCAAAACCTACAAGTACAACGGGATCCTCTTTCTTCAATGATTCAGTAATCGCATCAATCATTGCGTCGATAGCACGGCCAGCCGCAGCTTTAGGAAGGTCCGCACTTGCAGCAACAGCGTCTATTAGTTCTGATTTATTCACGTTAGCCCCTTTTTATAGATTGGAAGTTGTACTTCAATAAAACCCTAAGAATTTTGTGTAATCAACTCGAAAAACTGGCTCAATTTGTGCTGTAGAATCTGACTGGGTCAATACCAAACCACTACCCGAAATTCAAAAGCTTTAAGCCAGAAAATTAATCCAGATTGATTCCCTGAAAATGGCTCATACGCTAGGTATGATGGGGTCTTTATACCAATTGCCAGAAACTAATGTCAACACAAAACACGCGGTATTAGTGGGTATTTATGTGCTTTTCATCACTAGCTGGATCAATATCTCCCTGCTTGCCTCCTTTTTCCTGTTTCGGTTTTTCTTCGCTACTCAAAGAAGTCGGTTGATACTGCAAAGCATGTTCTAACACTTCATCGATCCAACGCGCTGGAATGATGTCCAGATCCGCCTTGATGTTATCCGGAATTTCGGCTAAGTCTCTTGAGTTGTCGGCAGGAATGATGACAGTTTTAATATTTCCCCGGTGGGCAGCCAACAGTTTTTCTTTTAATCCACCAATTCTGAGTACTTCGCCCCGCAGTGTTATCTCTCCTGTCATGGCGACGGTTGCTTTTACCGGTATATTCGTTAGGACAGATACCAATGCGGTACACATACCGACACCGGCACTGGGACCGTCTTTCGGAGTGGCTCCTTCTGGAACATGGATGTGTAAATCAAACTTCTCATGAAAGTTTGTGTCCAGACCGAGAGACTTGGCACGGCTACGAACTACCGTAAAGGCCGCCTGGATAGATTCCTGCATTACATCACCCAGTGATCCAGTCTTTATCGTCTTGCCTTTTCCTTCGACGGCAATAGCCTCTATGGATAACAGTTCACCACCAACCTGTGTCCAGGCTAGTCCGTTTACCTGGCCGACCCTGTTCTCTTCTTCGGCCTTACCGAAGTCAAATTTGCGAACACCGCAATACTTCTCCAGCATCTCACTGTTTAAGTGAATTTCCTCCTTTTCCTTCGTCAAGGAATTGTCCTTCACAACTTTACGGCATATCTTGGCGATATCTCGTTCCAGTCCACGCACCCCTGCTTCGCGGGTGTAGTATCGAACCAGGTCACGAATTGGCTCTTCATCAAACAGTAACTCATCATCGGTGACACCATTATTCTTCTTCTGTTTGGGAACCAGGAAGCGTTCGGCAATATTCACTTTCTCGTCTTCGGTATAACCCGGAATTCGAATTACTTCCATTCGGTCTAGCAATGGCTCCGGGATGTTCATGCTGTTCGAAGTGCACACAAACATAACTTCGGACAGATCGTAATCAACCTCCAGATAATGGTCATTGAAATTGTGGTTTTGCTCGGGGTCCAATACTTCCAAAAGAGCCGATGCCGGGTCACCTCGAGTGTCCATGCCCATCTTGTCGATTTCGTCCAGCAGAAACAGAGGATTCTTGACACCAATCTTGGATAATTTCTGCAATAATTTTCCAGGCAAGGATCCGATATAGGTGCGGCGGTGACCTCTTATCTCAGCCTCATCGCGTACACCCCCTAGCGCCATCCTTACGTACTTTCTATTGGTCGCTCTGGCTATCGATTCGCCCAGGGAAGTCTTACCAACTCCGGGGGGACCTACCAGGCAGAGAATTGGCCCTTTCAGCTTTTTAACTCGCTTCTGGACGGCCAGGTATTCGAGGATACGTTCCTTGACTTCCTTGAGTCCGTAGTGATCGTTCTCAAGGATTTCTTCTGCCTTGACCAGATCCAGACGCACTTTGCTGCGCTTCTTCCAGGGTATGTTAACCATCCAGTCGAGATAAGTTCGAACCACGGATGCTTCCGACGACATTGGTGACATCAGCTTCAGTTTGTTTAACTCAGACAACGCCTTCTCCTTGGCGTCTTTCGGCATACCAGCATCATCAATTCGCTGGCGCAATTCCTCGGCTTCATTGGGCACATCTTCCAGTTCGCCCATCTCTTTCTGAATAGCCTTCATCTGCTCGTTCAGATAATACTCGCGCTGACTCTTCTCCATTTGTTTCTTAACGCGGCCACGGATGCGTTTCTCAACCTGAAATAGATCGATTTCAGACTCGATTAGCGCCATCAGGAGTTCAATTCTTGATTGCAACCCAGCCAGCTCCAACAGGTTCTGCTTCTCTAGTAACTGCAACGGCATGTGGGAGGCGATAGTATCTACCAGCCTGCCAGGCTCATCGATACTCGAAATCGATGTCATCACTTCCGGTGGAATTTTCTTGTTTAGTTGAACGTACTGGTCGAACTGAGAGAGTAATGAGCGAATCAGTAATGAAGATTCCTTTTCGGGAATATCCTCAGGCTGCTCAATGGTAGTCTCTGCCTTGAAGTGGTTCTCCTCGAATACCACACTGGCAATCCTGGCCCGGTCCAAACCTTCAACCAGCACCTTTACGGTACCATCGGGTAAGCGAATCAACTGCAATATCGTCGCAATTGTGCCAATGGCAAATAAGTCGTCTACACCAGGCTCATCTTCTGAAGCATTTTTCTGCGCCACGAGCAGCACCTGTTTATCGCTGGCCATGGCGATTTCCAGTGCCTTTATCGACTTCGGGCGGCCAACGAATAATGGCTGGACGATCTGGGGGTAGACAACTACATCCCGGAGGGGTAGCAGGGGAAACGATGTTGTAGAACTATCTTCAGCAGACATGCTCATAAATCTCTCTTGGTAACAGGAGTGCTCGTATCATAGAAGGGCCACACAGTATTATTGAAATGGAGCCGAGCCTGCAATAAATCAAGGGTTGATGGCGAGATTATTCATCCACTGCCGACTTGCTGGGCTGTCCGGTATTCTCATACATCAAAAGGGGTTCTGATTCACCCTCGATGACTGCGGCATCGATGATCACCTTGCTGACATCTTCCAAGGAAGGAATCTTGTACATGGTGTCCAGCAGCACTGCCTCCATGATGGAGCGTAGACCACGTGCACCCGTCTTTCTTTCCTGGGCTTTCCTGGCGATAGCTTCCAAGGCGTCGTCGCGGAACTGAATCTCCACCCCTTCCATCTCAAACAATTTGGAATACTGTTTGGTGAGTGAATTCTTGGGTTCAAGAATAATCCTTACCAGAGCATCCAGATCCAGTTCGTCCAATGTGGCTATCATTGGCAGCCTGCCAACAAATTCGGGAATCAATCCGTATTTCACCAGATCTTCCGGCTCCACTTCGCGCAGGGTTTCGCCTACCTGTTGATTGTGTTCCTGGCTTCTAACCTCGGCAGTAAAACCGATACCGCTCTTGTCTGAGCGGTCTCGAATTATCTTCTCGAGACCGGCAAATGCACCGCCGCAGACAAACAGAATATTTGAAGTATCGACCTGCAAAAATTCCTGTTGTGGGTGTTTTCGCCCACCCTGTGGAGGTACCGAAGCTACGGTTCCCTCAATCAGCTTCAACAGCGCCTGCTGAACACCCTCGCCTGAAACATCGCGGGTTATCGAGGGATTGTCTGATTTGCGGGAAATCTTATCGATTTCATCGATGTAGACGATACCGATCTGCGCCTTTTCGACGTCGTAGTCACACTTCTGTAATAATTTCTGGATGATGTTTTCAACGTCCTCACCGACGTAACCAGCCTCAGTCAATGTCGTCGCATCGGCGATGGTGAAAGGCACATCGAGCAGCCGTGCAAGTGTTTCGGCCAGCAGGGTTTTACCTGTACCGGTTGGGCCTACCATCAGGATATTGCTCTTGCTGAGCTCTACTTCGGCGTTGGTCTTGTCGTAATTGAGGCGTTTGTAATGGTTGTACACAGCCACTGCAAGAACCTTCTTGGCACTCTCCTGCCCAATGACATACTCATCCAGGGTGTTCTTAATCTCTTCCGGAATTGGCAGCTTGCGGGTCGTGGATTTGGAGTCTTTTTCCTGAATCTCTTCGCGAATGATATCGTTGCACAGATCGACACATTCATCACAAACGAACACGGACGGCCCCGCAATCAGCTTGCGAACCTCGTGCTGGCTCTTGCCGCAGAAGGAGCAGTACAGCAACTTGCCGTTATCATCTCCCTTGTTGTAGCGATCGTCAGACATGTTACTAATGGCCAATTCTTAAAATCTGATTAATAGCTGCATCAGCTGAAAGTAGATGATCCCATCACCTTCATAAAGCAACACCAGCTCATTTTGCAGGCATATCGGGTATGCCCTGCTGGCGGCCTGTGCAATGCCGCACCCATAGCTGCCTAAAATGAAGGCAACATAGGTCGATTGCAAGCCAAACCTAAGGATTTATATCGATTGTACTGGCTCGCTCTCCTTTTTATCTACTCTTCGCTCAATTACTTTATCTACCAGGCCGTAATCGAGGGCTTCCTCGGCACCCATAAAGTTATCTCGCTCCGTGTCCCGCGCGATTATCTCTTCGCTCTGGCCCGTATGAAGTGAAAGTATTAAATTAAGTTGTTTCCGTAACTTAATGATTTCATTAGCTTGTATTTCAATGTCTGATGCCTGCCCCTGAGCGCCTCCACTAAGTTGATGGATCATCATCCTGGAATGTGGCAGTGCCAGACGTTTACCTTTCGCACCCCCGGCCAATAGCATGGCTCCCATGCTGGCGGCCTGCCCGATGCACATGGTGCTGACATCGGACTGTATAAACTGCATCGTGTCATAAATGGACAAACCCGCAGTTACGGATCCCCCTGGAGAGTTGATATACAGGTGGATATCCTTGTCAGGATTTTCGGACTCGAGAAACAACAGCTGAGCTACAATCAGGTTGGCCATGTGATCTTCCACCGGTCCGGTCAGAAATATGAGCCGGTCTTTCAGTAGGCGCGAGTAAATGTCGTAGGAGCGCTCTCCCCGAGCGGTTTGCTCGACGACTATTGGCACCAGCGCGGCGCTGGGGGAGTTTAATGATTCGGCCATAGTGAGTTTCCTGTTAGCAGCATTCTGTGGAATGCGTTGCTGCAATGATTGTAGTCTGCAAATTAGCTGTTTTTCTTGAGCAAGCGGATTCTTCAGTCTTCCTCAACATCATCAGGCTCGTTGTCGGCTCTCGATTCGGGCTTTATTATCTCCTGATAGGAAACGGGTTTATCGCTAACCTGAGCTGCTTCGATAATGTAATCAAAAATCTGATCTTCGATGACTGTCGATTCGATGCTGGCCAGCTCGTCTTTATTGCTGTAGTACCAGTTAATGACATCATCTGGAGATTCGTAGGTTGACGCCAATTCTTCGATGGACTCACGCACTTTAGCGGGATCAGCCTGCAGGTTTTGCTGCTGGACGACCTCCCCTAATACCAGTCCAAGGACTACGCGTCGCTTGGCCTGTTCCTGGAACAATTCGTCAGGAAGCATGGAGGGGTCCACATTCTGTGCCCCGCCCATCTGCTGCATCGCTTGCTGTTTGAGTTGCTGCAGCTCAGCTGCGATCAACGCATCCGGCACAGTGATTTCCACCACTGAAACCAGGGCATCCATGACCCTATTCTTGAGTTTATTTCGGCTGGCAGTGTTCATCTCACGAGTCATGTTGTTAGTGATTTCTTCGCGAAATGCTTCCTCACCTCCTTCCTCTATTCCGAAGCTCTTAAAAAACTCTGCGTCGACTTCAGGCAGTACCTGCTCGCTGACGGAGTTCAGGGTTATGTCGAATTCAACGGCTTGCCCCGCCAATTCATCATTGTGGTATTGCTTCGGGAATTCAAGCGGCAGGGTAAATGTATCACCAGCCTGTTTTCCTACAATGCCTTCCTCGAAGCCGGGAATCATACGCTCTGAACCGAGCACAAGGTTGCTACCGTCGGCTTTGCCCCCGTCGAATTCTTCACCGCCTTTCTTTCCTACATAATCGATGTTCACCGTGTCCTGATCGGCCGCCTCACGCTCGACCTCGCTCCAGGTTTGTCGCTGCTGGCGCAATGTTTCAATCATTTCATCAACATCCCCAGCACCGATTTCTGCGGTCAACCGCTCAAGCTCAATGCTGGCAAAGTCAGGTATCGCGATCTCCGGGTAGACTTCAAATACGGCGGTGAATTCGAGATCTTCTCCTTCCTCCAGCTTGGTAGCCTCTATGCGTGGTTGACCGGCGGGCTTAAGACTCTCCTGATTGAGAGCTTCGTAATAGCTCTGATTCATCAGCTCGCCTACAACTTCCTGGCGCACGCCGGAACCGAATTTGCTCTTGATTACCTTGAATGGCACCTTACCTTTCCTGAAGCCTTTCAGCTGAACTGTCTTTGCAGCCTCCTGCAGACGTGCGTTGACCGCCGTATCGACCCGCTCGCCTGGCACGGCGATAGTCATCTTTATCTCCAGTCCCTCGGTAGTTTCAACAGAAACTTGCATGTGGTACCTCTTTATTCACGGGCCTTCATTCATAGGTTTCAGTCCCATAATTTCCCAATTTAGTGTATTGCTGTGTAGTGAAAGAGCAACGATTCGCGGTGGATGGGTATAATGCCGGGTTGTCGGTAGTGGGTATTAAAATATTCAACATTTACCGACCGGTCCAGCCTGGTCGCGAAGTGCGCGATTTTCCCATATAGAAATTGCAACTTCAATCACCGGGTAAGGAGTAACATCTGCTCGAGAGGCAGTGCACGCAAATCAGGGAAGACTATTGGTATGATGGAAATCGCTTGAGTTTATGCAATATGAACAGAGCCGGGAGCTGGTAAGCACCAATCATGATTGAGAAGCATCAGATAGTCGGTGTTGTCCTGGCGGGCGGGAAAGCCTCCAGGATGAACTTCAAGGATAAGGCCTTGTTGAGTCTCGGAGAAATCCCGCTGATCGAACATGTAATAGCCAATGCCGGTTCCCAGGTCGGTAGCCTGGTGATTAGCGTCAATCGTAATCCAGAAAAATTTCGGTACCTGGGCTTGCCGCTGATAGCTGATTTTGACCAGGCTTATGCCGGACCACTGGTCGGTATCTGCAGTGCTCTTAAATGGATGATCGCCCGGGGTGCAGAGCCAGGCTCGAGTTATCTGGCATGTTTCCCGGCTGACGTGCCCTGGTTCCCGGAAAACCTGGTGCAATCTTTGTGTCATGCCATCGAGCCCGCCAACGTCAAGGTTGCCTGGACTAAATGCAACGAGCAGGTTCAACCACTGTTCTCAGTGTGGGCGTTGGATTGTCTGGAAATGATCGAAGACGAAATCCGCCAAGGCTTTTATGGGCCCAAATTGATAATGCCAAAATTTGACAACGTGCTGGTTTCCTTCGATCAATCTGAAGCGGGTTATTTTCTGAATATTAACACCCGGGAAAATCTGCTGCTTGCTCAAAAATTAATCGAAAAGTAGAATTTTTTTCAATTTTTCAAGCAAGCAGGGATTATTCCGGTGGCATACTATTTGCGCTCTTTAAAAATTCTAAGCGAGAGATTAAGATGCGCTTACTCGTTAGCTTAAGGTTACTTGCTGATCGCAACATCAGAGCTAGTTTTTTAACTGGCTGTAACCTTAAGCTAGCGGAGACCAATTCCGCTTAAAGCAGGATTTTGAAGGCAGCAGCACCCAAGCCTGAAAATCACCAACACGAACAACCCCATTCGGTAACTCACAAGCGTAGTGAACGAGTATTCACCGGGCCGGAGCTCTGGTACTTCAGAACCCGGTAAGATAAGCCGATTGGATCGTTCAGAAGCGGAATCCAATCTCGATTATTTTATGAATCAGCTTAAAGAAAAACTGCTTCGAACCGGATAACCTCCAAAGATCTGCTTATAAATCTCACAATTCAACATGATTAGCGCCCTGCTCCGGCACAATTAGAGCTATCGCTAATCGATACGCCCTGCGTTAAACTCGGTCTGGCTAGTTCTTTCGACACTTATCGGTATGAATTCTCTCACCAACACACAACGAACCATAACGATTGGCTATGGACCTGGGTACGCCGGTTCCGAAGTCTGGAATGATCTCAAATCGAAATTAATTGTCCCCACCGAGATAGTTTCCAGCACTGCTGCACAGCGCTATAACCCGGCACGAATTCTGCTTGATAACCACCTACTTAGAGGCATGGATCAGGCAAAGTGGACAGCAGATTTCCCTGAAGCGATCTTTTTTCCCTGAAGCGATCTTTCTCTGTACAGAGTCTGTGGACCTGGATGTCGATTTGATACTCAGCAATAAGCTGCCTTACCGACAGACTATGAAACTGCTGGAAATGGCCTGCTATCAATGGTTGGTCAAGAGTGAGAAAACCGACCGCGCTAGACTGCAGGACACCAGTTTTCGTTACCTGAACAAATTAGCGGATATCAGCATCTCACTATCATCAGAAGACGATCTGATGACACTACTGCGAAAGATTCTCACCGAAGGGCAGAACATTGCCTGCTGTGATGCAGCGTCTCTGTATCTGATTAATGAGGTCAATGATCACGAACGCGAACTTGTCTTCAAGCTTACGCAGAATGATTCCATGTCTATCCCTTTCGAGGAGATGCACTTCCCGCTCGATGAGTCATCCATAGCCGGCTATGTCGCCGTCACCGATAGTGAGCTGAATATCCCGGACGCTTATCAGGTCTCGCACGACGTCGCATTCAAGTTTAACCAGAGTTTCGATAGAAAGACCGGCTATCGAACTAAATCGGTGTTTGCAATCCCGCTCACCAACAAAACAGCAATCTGTAATCTGTAATCGGAGTCTTGCAGTTTATAAATCGCAAGAAAGCACGCTCTCTGAAAATTACCGACGAGAAATCCGCCATCGTATACACGCTGGCTTTCGATAGTTACATAAATGTGCTCCTGCAGGCGCTGGCGAGTCAGGCGGGTATCGCGATTGAAAACACAATTCTGCAGAACGACATCAAGGCGCTGTTCGAAGGGTTCGTGAATGCATCAGTTGCCGCGATTGAACAACGAGACCCAACTACAAGCGGTCATTCTTTCCGCGTAGCTGACCTTTGTGTTGAACTGGCTCAGTCTGTCTCAGTCTCTAATCTGACAAGGCTTCGAAATGTTCGATTCACAGATACGGAAATCCGTGAGCTTAAGTATGCCGCCCTACTCCACGATTTTGGCAAGGTTGGCGTACGTGAATCGGTTCTGGTTAAAGAGGAAAAAACTGACCGCCGGAAGCGTTGAGAATATCAACTACAGGATATTGCTGGCTCAAGAGAGGCTGAGGTCTCAAGCGTTAGGGCAGCAACTTGCCATGTATCGAAATGGCGGACTCGATAAAGCACGGTTTACCGCGATCGACGAGCAGTTGCTGCAGGATGTGCAAATGCTGAAAGAATTTTAGAACGCGATCCTGGAAGTCAATGAACCCACCGTCTTGAAGCAGGATAATCGCGATATGCTGGATAAGATCAAAGAGTATCGGCTCGATGTGCAGGATGAAGAACTGGCAATCATTAACAGCAATGAGTTCGACCTGCTGTGCATTCCCAAAGGGAGTTTATCGCCGACTGAACGTAAGGAAATCGAGTCCCACGTCGTACATACCCAGAATTTCCTGAGCCATATTCCCTGGACCAAGGAATTTCAGAACGTACCGACTATCACCGCTGCACACCATGAGAAATTAAATGAAAGTGGCTATCCCTACGGCATAAAGGATGAAGAAATACCCTTACCTTCTAAAATCATGGCTGTCTGCGATATCTATGATGCTCTGACGGCTTCAGATCGTCCCTATAAACGAGCTATGAATACGGAAAAGGCCATCGATATTCTGATGGAGGAATCTGGCAGAGGCTTGTTGGATCGAAATCTTGTGCAGGTGTTCACTGACGCCAAGGTGTTTCAGGCTATCGACTCGAAAGAGTATCCCACTGCAAAAGAATTCAGTAGTTTCAGCAACCACCCCTGTGACGTCGATGAACACCTACACGACAAGGCCGATCTTAAGTAAGTTCAGAGGTGCCTTAAGATCAAGCAGCGATCGCTGATTCCTGAAATTTCAACGACCGCAGCCGCCTAAATACTTCATCCATTGAATGAACAAAGAAGAAATGCCCTCTATTGGGTACCCTGTATAGGTTTGCATTCGGCATTCGGGCTGCCATGAACTCGCAATCAGAGCGCCTGGACAGACGATCCGCACAGCCCTGCCAGATCATTGTTGGAATTTTGACATCCATTAAACTGAATTCGAGTTTCCGAAAACACACCGCTAGATCCTGGGCTACGCCTCGATTGCCGAGACGTAAAGCTTCGCGGTGATCGAGGGCAAGAATCTCCAATACCCGTGGATTAAACAAAGTCTTGCGATCGGTAAAACTGAGATATTGCTGTAATCTTTCGATGCTCTGCTCTGGATCGTCGGGGAAGAACCGTTGCTTGATTCGCACCAACATCTTGATCAGCGGTGGGGTGAATTCATTCCAGCAACTTGCTGCGTAGGATGGGCCGGAGGCTTCGTTAAATACATTACCCGGCAAGCCCGCCAGACATAAATTAAAACTCACCCGATCAGGATAGTTGCGCGCTAGACTCAATGCATAAATGCCACCTGCTCCCAGTGACATGACACCGAAGTCAGTAATTCCGAGTTGATTTGTCAGCAGCATGACATCGTTACAGAACTGACTTGGAGTGGGTGCGGAGTAATAATCCGAACAACCAATGCCTGGTCGGTCTACTGCGATTAAGCGAAACCCCAATTGCCTGGCGCTGGCATGGAAAAAAGCGCACTCCAGTCGCGAGCTGCCGCCGTCATGAAAATAGATGATGGGCCTGCCACTGGAAGTGCCATATTCATCGTATGCGAGTCGGGAACCTGAGGGTAAAGTGTAGAACGCTTTTGGACGACAAAAGTGTAACTCGGCTATGGGATTTAGAGAGGAAGGCTGTGAAGCCCCGTGTGACGCTTGTGCTCCCATCTAATGTATCCCCCGATCAGTCGGCTAAGATCAGTCGTTGCCAAAACTATACTAAGTGGGAATAATTCCCACGTCAATAACTGTCGGCCAATAATCCCGTTTCTACAGTGGCTAATTTTTAGGTGATGTGGGATTAATTCCCACTAAGCAGGTATACTGCAAACCCATGCAAGACGCTCAGGATCCCAATACTGGCAACCCCCCAACGGCTCTGGTTACAGCGATCGAGAGAATTCTACGACCGCTGGTGAAGCTACTGCTGGGCTATCAGCTAACCTACCCACAGCTGATCAGGATGCTCAAGTCCACTTATGTCGAAGTGGCAGAAGACCAGTTCAAGGTTAATAAAAAACGCCAGTCTGACAGCCGAATTCATCTGCTTACCGGTGTGCATCGAAAAGATGTCAAACGATTACGTGACGAAACCAGGCAGGACCAAGCCGCGCCGCCCTTAGTTTCTGCCGGCGCTCAGATAATCGGCCACTGGTTGGGTACGGGCGAGTATCTGGACGGGTTGGGCAAGCCGAGGCCACTTCCCTTGAGACCTTCGGCGACGGATGGGGTCAGCTTCGAATCGCTGGTTGAAACAGTCTGCAAACAGGATATCCGCCCACGAGTAATCCTGGATGAATGGATTAGACTGGGAATAGCCCATGAGGAAAACGAGCACGTGGTAATCAATACCGGTGCATTTACACCAGACAAGGGATTCGATGAGAAAGCATTCTTCTTCGGCAAGAATACGCAGGATCATATTAACGCGGCAAGCCACAACCTGCGTGGGCTGAAACCTTCCTATTTCGATAGAAGTGTTTATTATGACAATCTTACCGAGTCATCCGTCGAAGAACTCAGCGAACTGGCCGACTCACTGGGAATGCAGGCGCTTACGCAGATGAACAAGCAAGCTCTGCAGCGCCAGAACGAAGACAAGAATACGGCTGAGGCCAGCTTTCGCATGAACTTTGGCATCTTCAATTTCAATAGTTCCAGCCACGACGAATCGGAATGAATCGAGGATGAGCGACTTGTCCGTATTGCAACAAAGCCATTTCACGCCAGCCAGGAATTTCCTGAGCCTGGGCTTGGGATTGCTGGCACTGTTGATACTGGCACTGCTTAATGTGGCGAGTACCGGTGTGGTCCGATCTGGCGGTGACGACGACGGGAGTGGCATCGGTGGCACCGGCCGGATGTTGGTTCCTGGCGGTGGCAGTGGGCTTGGCGGTACAGGCCTTAAACCATTCGTGAGCGTCAACGATGTAGGAAACATAGAAATTCTGTCATCTCCTTCCCAATCCGCAAGAAGTATAGCCTCCTCTCTGGATTTCGAAATTGAGCCGCGAATTCCTGTCAGTGTGGCACCCATTGCTTCACCGGTACTGCTTACCGACCGCGATTTAATCTCAAGAGACTCGCTAGCGATCGACATCAGTGAGGAACTACAACGCTCGCTCGACAGAAATGCACTGGCATTCATTGTAGAAACTACGCTTCCTGACCGACCCATAGTAGTTGCGATGACACAGTCACATCGGAACAGCACAGAACTACCCTCTAACGCATATCCTACGGAAGATGCTGTGACGAATCAGGGCACACAGACGATCCCCGAATTAGCGGATTCTAGTAACGAAGAGTCAGCAAATCAGCATACTGCTGAGCTGGATTGGATTTCCCTGAGTCGCTATCTGTTAGCGAATTCAGGCGGAGCTGCAGCAGAATCTGCACAGGATGGAGATCCGGCGTCGGGCACGGCTGCACCTCAGAGTGACACGCGATTGCAGCGCCCGGTACGTATTCAACGACCAGAAATCCCCCCCATACAGCGCTATCGTCCGATCCGAAGAGCGGCTATTCTTCCTCCTCGCATAAAACCGCTAAGCCTTTAGGGACTCTCTGAACGCGTAGTTGTTCACTCCTGCAGAAGTATGTCTGCATTGCCAGGGCATCGCACACAGAGAATGGGCGACGCCGCATGGTCGGCACTCCAGACCTTGCCAGAAGGAGTCTGCGGGCAGGCATTCACCAACGATAACTGAGTTGTCCCAGGGCAGTAATATCCGCGCTAGCTTCAGTAAATCCCCATGCTGTCATTGCAGTAAACGTCCATTTCTCATTCAGCTGCCAGCTCACATAGGGCAGCAGGTCGTGTGTTTCCGGCGTAAATGACGAAGCGGATTCCCGGTAATCGTAAAAAGCGCCGATACTCCATCCTTGATTTAGTGGGTAAGCAAAGGCCAACTGGGCGAATGCGGAATCCTGCAGCCCTTCGTAAAGCGTAGAAGTTCCTCTAAAATTATATCCAAATGTGGCGTAAATCATCGATGTGCCGAGATTCTGTGACAGGTCGACCTGGATGCTGTAATCCGTTTCACCCGTTCCTAGTCCGTTATCTTCATCGGCTGTCGGTAGCTTCACATCGAGCCGCAGGTCCACAAATGGAGCAGTTGCGCTAATCGGGTCGAAGTGATAGATAAGCGTGGCGATGGAATCGCTAATCCCACTGGATGTGCTCACCTGTGTCGCTGCGACTGCACGGTTAACCCCGCCAATATTCACCAGCACGTTACCCAGCCCCTCGATGCGAAGCTGCCCAGCCATCAATTGAAAGCCCCACCTTCCCCTGTCCAGGGAATAGGTCACCGGAAAATAGTGAATCGTGGTATCGAGTGGCTCTTCGTAGTCTCCCCTTGCGTAATAAGCTCCGATACTCAAAGTCTGATTCAGCGGCGGCGGCTCCTGTCCATCCGCGCCGTGAATAACTATTATTGACACCAAGATAGAAATGAATTTCCCTTGTGAAATCAATCTATTACGAGCTATAAGCATGAAACAAGTTTGACCTGGGTGAATTAGCAATAGACCAAAACCGGCCTGGACTGACCTCTATGCCGAGAAAGGCGCGGCAGTCCAGCCTGCCGGGGTTGAGAATGATTCCAAACCTGACTCTACATAGAATGCAAAGATAGCAGAGTCAGCCCAGTGTATTGAGAATAATATTTTGCGCTTCAGATGGTGATTTTCCGCCTCTTTTCCTCATCATTTAAACACTATTTTCATTGATCGAGTTCACCCAGACATGGGATATCGATTTCGCCGGTTCGGTCACTAACGGCATGGTTGACCTGACTGCTATCGGAGGTTCCTTGATGGATCCAGGCGGCATCATCAGCAATTCCATCGATGCCAACCTTGGCGGCATATTTACCGGCATCCAGGCCGAGGCATTCGTCGGTGGATTCGATCTGATCGATGAACTGAATGTATTCAATCAAGTCGATGGGATTTACACTATCGAGCGATAGTTAGTAATTATTCTGCAAATTTAATAGGGGCCATTTGGCCCCTTTCTTCGCTGCATAGTATTTATCCTTCAGCCTAGTAATCTTGCTTGTCGAAGTCCAGCGCGGCGGAGTTAATACAATAGCGTAGCCCCGTTTCCGGCGGCCCGTTGGGAAATACATGACCCAGATGTGACTCACAATTCCTGCACACGACCTCGGTGCGAAGCATTCCATGGGAGTGATCGGCGATCTCTGCAACACTCTCTACGGAATTCGGCTGGTAGAAACTGGGCCAGCCAGAGCCTGAATCATATTTAGTCTCTGAGGAAAACAGTCGCTTCCCGCATGCCGCGCAGTTGTACATCCCCTTATCTTTCAAGTCACAGTATTCACCCGTGAACGCACGTTCGGTGCCTTTCTCCCGTAGTACGTGATAGCGCACGGCATCGAGTTCCTGATGCCACTGCTCTTCGCTCTTGCGGCTCTGCTCTACCTTCTGAGTTGATTTTGTGTCTTCAGCCATTGCTGCTCACCTGCCACTAAATGGTCACTGTAGATAACCGTTGCGGATGCCCGATTTATGTCTTATGTAACTTACTGTAGAATAAGGGCTTTTCGAACCCTGTTGTGCTTACCCTTAGACTGTCAACAGGCACACACTTAATCGAACACTAGATTCTAACGAAATCGACAATTAGTTACATCATAGCGAATCCTGCCGACTACACTACTATGGAACAGATCCATCCTGTCACCGACGTCTATCTCGAAGGCATTGAGCAATCGCACAAGCTCGATAATGTCTGCTATGACATTCGGGGGCCCGTGCTGGAGGAAGCAAAACGGCTCGAAGAGGAAGGCCATCAAATATTGAAACTGAATATCGGTAATCCGGCGGCCTTTGGATTTCAAGCACCGGATGAGATTCTCTATGATGTCATCCATAATCTGGCCAACGCCCAGGGCTATAGCGATTCAAAAGGACTATACTCGGCGCGTAAGGCAATCATGCAGGAATGCCAGCGGCTGAAGATTAGCGGAGTAGATATCGATGATATCTATCTGGGCAATGGTGTAAGCGAACTGATTACCATGTCCATGCAGGCCTTGCTGAATAACGGCGATGAAGTCCTGATACCAGCCCCCGATTATCCACTGTGGACTGCGGCGGTAAGCCTCAGCGGCGCCAAACCCGTGCATTATCTTTGTGACGAGGGAGCCGACTGGTTTCCATCTATCGAAGACATCGAAGCGAAGATCAATAGCAACACCCGCGCCTTGGTCATCATCAATCCGAATAATCCTACCGGTTCAGTGTATAGTCGGGAAATACTACTCGAGCTCATCGCGCTTGCCCGCAAGTATAAACTCATACTGTTCGCCGATGAGATTTACAGCAAGATCGTGTACGAAGACGCACAGCACATCCCCGTCGCTTCTCTGTGCGACGATTTGTTTATCGTGAGTTTTAACGGTCTATCTAAATCCTATCGCTTGGCGGGCTTTCGTTCCGGCTGGATGATACTCAGTGGACCTAAACAGGCCGCCACCGATTATATTCAAGGCCTGGAGATTCTCACCAATATGCGACTATGCGCAAACGTGCCGGCTCAGTTCGCGGTGCAGACTGCGCTCGGTGGTTACCAGAGTATTAACGAGCTAGTTCTGCCAGGAGGCCGCCTGAAGGAACAACGGGATCTGACCTGGGATTTACTCAATCAGATTCCCGGTGTCAGTTGTGTAAAGCCGATGGGGGCCATTTATATGTTTCCGCGGCTCGACCCTGCCATGTACAAAATAGACGACGATATCGCGCTGGTGCTGGACATCCTCAATCAAGAAAATATCCTGGTAGTTCAGGGCAGTGCTTTTAATATCACTGACAAACAACACCTGCGCCTGGTATTTCTGCCGAGGGAGGATGAGCTGAGCAGGGCGATTCCACAGCTTGGCCAGGTGCTGGCACAGCATCGATCCGCTTAGACCGACTCTATCCCCAGCGCATTCCCGACAAGCCGCTGCTCACCCTTCCATTCTATTCCTGACATCTGATAGCTACGCAACTCTCTGCGAGTCACCAGCTTCTTGCGCAACTCATCGAATGCCTGCTGGCTATTTCCTGCAGCGACTGAAGTTCTAAACTGTTCGCTTATCCGCTCGAGCGGGAACATCTCGAGTATCGCTTCCCAGACATCTCCTGACCGACACTCTGCAGCAACGAATGGCACTGGGTTTGACTCGGCTGTGTCAGCGGTGTGTGCAGCAGTTACATCAAAGTGCTGACAAAATTGATCGAGTAACTGCCTGCTAGCGGCACGTTTCGCTTCCAGGCTGTAACCGGCAATATGGGGTGTGGCGAGATCCACGGCCATGACCAGGTCAGAGCTTGGAGCCGGTTCATTTTCCCAGACATCAACCACACTGCACAGATCTGGACGCTCCCTCAGGACTTGCAGCAATGCAATTTCATTGACCACCGAGCCTCTGCAGGTATTAATGAGCAGAGTTCCTGCCCGTAGGCTGCGGAGAAATTCAGCGTCGATCAGATCTACAGTCGGGTGGCTGGCATCTTTGGTGAGAGGTACGTGTAATGAAACAATCTGGCACTGGGCAATAACATCAAGAGTCGAGTACTTGTCGGTCGACTGCGGTCCTGCCGTTTCCTGCAAGGGTGGATCACATAGGTGGGTTTGGACTCCCATCGCATTTAATTTCCGGGCCAGCAGGCTACCAACACAGCCATGACCGACAATTCCCACCCTACTCTGCTTAATATCGATGCCCCTGTTGGTCACACCATATCCAATCCCGGCAAAGCAATAGTCCACCACTGCATTGGCGTTACTGCCCCGAGCATCGGCCAGGGCAATGCCTCGGCTATGCAACGACTCGACATCGATGTGATCGGTGCCACTGGTGGCTGTGCCGACAAACTTTATACTGGAGCCGTTCAGTAATTCCGCCGTAACAGCTGTAACTGAGCGAATCAGCAATGCATCGGCATTTCTGATGGCAGCAGCATCGATGTCTCTACCCGGTATCAGCTCAAGCTCGCCAAACCCAGCGAACAACTCCTTAATTTCAATTAAACCGGCGTCAGCAACGATCTTCATAAACTGCGCTCAGCTCTTATTAATGCGACGCGCCGCTGACATGATACGATCGTTGTCACGGGCGTTAAACTTATAGGTGTTGAGGAAGCTGCTCAATTCGATCTCATCGATATCATCGATTTGTAGCGTAGCCAATCCCGCTGCGGAGAAACTCTCCTCAGAATCTTCCACATCACAGACGATGGTTGCCAGTACTTTACTAAGCTCCGCCAGCTCACGATGCTCTTCCAGCAAATCTGCCAGGCGCCCAGCTCCCCGCAGTGGCAATTCCGCCATCTTGTCGAGGTTTAGATAGACGTCCTTAAGTGACTCGAAACGCTGCAATATCTGCTTCGCCTTGACGGGCCCGACTCCCGGCACGCCGCTAATACAATCGACGCTGTCCCCGGCGAGTCCCAGATAGTCAGGGAGCTGTTCAGGATGGACGCCAAATTCGTTCACTATGTCTGCTCTGTACCGTTTACGATTACCGTTATAGTCCCACAGGCAATCGTTTACTCCTTTAAGCAGCTGAGCGAGGTCCTTATCGCGAGATAAGATATGCACGTCGACGCCCTGCCGGTCCCGGCGTACTCGCTCGGCGAGCGTGCCGATAATATCGTCCGCCTCATACACAGTGCTGGAAAAGGATTGCAATCCAAGGATTCCACATATTTCGCCACAGGCCGCCAATTGCATCTCCAGGTTTTCATCGGGTAACTCACGGTTGGATTTGTAATTCTCACTGAGCTCATGGCGAAATCCGCAAAACAGGCTCTCATCACGCGCTACTGCCAGGTAGCTGGGCTGAATGCGCCGCAGGAATTGTAGGAGGAATTGTGTGAAGCCATACAAGGCACTTAGCTCATTGCCCTGCTGATCATAGCATTCGACATGAGGCGAGAAGTGCGCTTGAAAAATGTAGATCGAAGCATCGATCAGGTAGACTGGACTGGATAATTGAGGGCGATTCACAGAATCAGACCTTCTTCATAGTCGACTGTTTTCGAGAAATCCGTGCTAAGCCGGTTTCTTCTTGATGAGGTAATAGTACTTATCTCCCTGTTTGCCGTTATCCAGCAATTTATGGCCTAAATAGAGGCAAAACTTGGGGATGTCTCGTGTAGTTGATGGATCCGTAGCAATCAAACGCACCACATCGCCCGCAGCTATATCTCGAATCTTGTTATGTAATAGCATAACCGGTTCTGGACAATAGAGTCCGCTCGCATCCAGTTCCTGGCACTCGTCTGAAGCGCGTGTATCTTGCTCTGAGTCGCTCGAATTATCAGGCATAGTGAACGTCAGCCTACTGCAACCAGATTGCAGCTCTGGGTCTCTGCATCAAAGTTTATCTTAATCTCCCTGCGCAGCAACTGTTGCCTCACGTGTTCTATTTTTTGCTCGAGAGAAAATTCCCGCGTCCCATACTCGGTGCCCTCGCGGGTAATATATTCTTCTATTATCCCCCGCAGGGCTTCATCTGATAATTCGGTGTAGGGTATTTCCATTAGTCCACACGATCTGCATTGGCGCATTCTCCTCCCGACTGTAAGAGGTGCGGGGGATGCCAGACAGCCTCCATTTATCAAATCAGCTCGACCCGATGCAACTTTTCGGAAGACTCCTTCGCAGCACGCAATTCCTTGAACGGAAACAGCACAGTGTCGGCAAGCTGAGACAGGGATACGTTGGCTATGCTGCGAAAAATGGTCTCAATCCGGCCAGGGTATAGTGTCTCCCACTGCTGTAGCATGGCTTTGATGGCTTGCCTCTGCAGATTATCCTGACTGCCACAAAGGTTGCAGGGAATAATGGGGAAGTGCATCAATTCTGCATAGCGACTTATTTCCGACTCCTTGCTATAGGCCAACGGCCTGATCACGACATTACGCTTATCGTCGCTTAGCAACTTCGGTGGCATGGCTTTGAGTTTGCCACCGAAAAACATATTTAGAAACAGCGTCTCTACTATATCGTCGCGGTGGTGCCCCAGGGCTATCTTGTCGGCTCCAATGGATTCGGCGTAGTTATAGAAAATGCCCCGTCGCAGTCGTGAACAGAGAGCGCAATAGGTTTTCCCCTCGGGTACTTTTTCGGTAACGATTGAATAGGTATCCTGCTCGATTACTTTAAAGTCTATGTTTTTGCTTTCCAGGTATCGCGGCAGGACCTGTTCGGGAAACCCTGGTTGTTTTTGATCGAGGTTTACCGCCTGGATGTGAAACTCGATTGGCGCATGCTTCTGCAGGCTCAACAGGATATCCAGTAGTGTGTAAGAGTCCTTGCCGCCTGACAAACACACCATCACCAGATCGCCATCTTCAATCATATTGAAGTCGGCGATAGCTTTCCCTACATCTCTTCTGAGATTCTTGCGGCAGCGATTCAGCTTGAAATGGTCTTTATCGGTAGTCATTTTCGACAGGCGCCCGGGCGCATCAGACTCTTTCCAACACAGAGGCTATGCCCTGCCCCAGGCCGATGCACATAGTGGCCAATCCCAAAGCAACATCCTGCTTCTCCATGTTGTTCAGCAGAGTTGTGGTGATACGGGTACCAGAGCAGCCCAATGGGTGTCCGAGTGCGATAGCGCCTCCCTTGAGATTTACTTTTTCCTCGACCACGTCCAGCAACTGCAAGTCTTTCAGCACCGGCAGGGATTGCGCGGCGAAGGCTTCGTTGAGTTCGATGCACTCTATGTCATTCACCGTCAGGCCAGCTTTCTTCAGTGCCTTTTGTGATGCAGGCACTGGCCCATAACCCATGATGGCTGGATCGACTCCGGCATAGGCCATGGACCTTATCCTGGCGCGAATGTGCAGATTGAGGGATTGTGCCTTCTCTGCCGACATGATCAACATGGCAGAGGCACCATCGGAGATCTGCGATGCTGTACCCGCCGTAACTGTACCATTTGCCGGATCGAAAACCGGGCGGAGCTGAGCCAGACCTTCCATAGTGGTATCCGCCCTAATGGTTTCATCGTGCTCTATCAAGACTTTGAAACCGTCTGTGTTATGCCCTTCGATGGGCACAATTTCATTATCGAATCCACCGTTACTGCGTGCCTGGTCCGCCAGCTTATGAGAACGCACCGCAAACTGGTCCTGCTCCTCGCGGCCGATGCCATGCATCTTCGACAGCACTTCCGCAGTCACCCCCATCATCCAGGACGCCTTGGCGATATATTTTGAAGCCTTGGGATTGGCTACCAACCCGTGGGTCATGGCGACATGGCCCATGTGTTCGACACCACCAACGATGAACTGATCGCCATTATCACTCTGTATCGCAGTGGCTGCCGTGTGCAATGCCGACATCGATGATCCGCACAAGCGATTCACGGTCTGCGCACAGGTGGTATGGGGCAGTACCGACATGAGGGCGGCGTTGCGGGCGATGTTCCAGCCCTGCTCCAGGGTCTGGTTGACGCATCCCCAGATGACATCTTCCACATCGGCCGGCTGCACCGAAGGATTACGCTCGAACAGGGCATTTATCAGCCTTGCCGAGAGCTCCTCAGCCCTGACATTTCGGTAGGCCCCGCCCTTGGAGCGTGCCATCGGTGTTCTTATTCCATCGACAATTACCGCATCTCTGGCCTGTAAACTCATCATTAATTCTCCGCACATCCGTAGTAGGTCTCGCCTGCGGCGCCCTTTACTCTCATTGTTTCAGTAGGTTTATAAATATCACCCAACTCGCCATATTTATCTGCTATGTCGCAGAAGGCACTGGTTCCCAGGCTATCCACGTAGCGTAATGCGCCTCCACGAAACGCAGGAAAGCCCAGCCCCAATATCAGGCCCATATCCACTTCGATCGCCGAATCCACGATGCCATCTTCCAGGCAGCGCACCGATTCGAGGCACATTGCGACCATCATCCGCTCAACGATTTCGGCATCGCTGAAATCGCGTTGTTCGGCCTGTACTGAATTAATTACAGCGTCCATGGCAGGATTGGTGAGTTTCTTCGGTTTACCACGCTTGTCCGGCTCATAGAGATAGAAACCACTACCGGATTTTTGACCGAAGCATTGTTGCTCGTAGAGTTTGTCGATGACGCTCTCGAAGTCCAGGTTCATGCGAGCAAATCCATCTGCCATGACGCCCTGGCAATGTACACCGGTGTCGATTCCCACTACGTCCAGCAAATACGCGGGTCCCATCGGCCACCCAAAACGCTCCATCGCCTTATCGATCTGTCGATAGTCAGCTCCGTCGTGGATAAGTCGCGAAAAGGCGCCAAAATAAGGAAACAGGATACGGTTTACCAGAAATCCCGGGCAGTTGTTAACCACGATGGGGGTCTTACCCATTTTCCTGGCATAAGCCACTGTGGTGCCAATAGTTGCCTCGCTGCTTTGTGCACCGCGAATCACTTCCACCAGCGGCATCACCGGTACAGGATTGAAGAAGTGCATGCCGCAAAAATTTTCCGGGCGTTGCAGAGCCGTGGCCAACTCATCGACTGAGATAGTGGAGGTGTTGGTAGCGATAATCGTGTCATCGTCTACCCGGGTTTCGAGCTCCGCCAGTATTTCCTTCTTTATATCAGCATTCTCAATAACTGCCTCGACGATGATGTCGGCCCGGTCAAAATCCGTATACTCCAGAGTCGGCTCGATACTGGATAACACAGCGAGCATTCTATTGGTGTCCAACCGGCCCCTGGCCATCTGCTTGTCCAGCAATTTCCTTGCCTCGCCCATACCGAGGTCGATGCCTTCCTGGACGATGTCTTTCATGATAATTGGCGTGCCCTTCAGAGCAGACTGATAGGCGATTCCCCCACCCATGATGCCGGCACCGAGTACGGCGGCCTGCTCGACCTTGCGCGCACTGGCAGTGAGTTTCTTAGACTTCCCAGCCAGGAATTGATCATTGAGAAACATCTGTACCAGATTGGCCGCTACGGCTGTCTTGGCCAGTCTAATGAAGCCCTGGTGTTCAATCTCGAGCGCGCCGGCTCGGTCGAGGGTGGCAGCGTCCAGCATGACCTGCACGACTGTTATTGGCGCAGGGTAGTGAGGGCCCGCCTTGGCTGCCACTAGAGACTTAGCCGTCTCGAATGCTACATTGAGCTCAATCGGTTGCAGGGTAAGCGGCGAGGTCTTCTGAACACGCAGTTGCTTGAAATTTAATTTTCCTGCATTGCATTGCTGGATGAGCGATACGGCTGCCGCCAGTAGTTTTTCGTCTGCCACAATGGCATCCACTGCACCCTCTTCGAAAGCCTGTTGTGCTTTAATGTGATACCCGCTACTTATCCATTGGTTTGCATTGTCGGCGCCGATCAAGCGGGGCAATCGGACGGTGCCACCGAAACCTGGCAAGATGCCAAGTTTTACTTCCGGGAATCCCAGCACCGCTTGCTGACTCGCCACGCGATAGTCTGTCGCTAGCGCCATTTCACAACCACCGCCCAGCGCTACTCCGTTGACAACGCAGACCGTGGGCACGTCAAGATCTTCGATATCACTGAAAATGGTATTGGCCTCTACAAGCCACTCGAGAATCTGCTGTTCAGAGTCGGCAAACTTCGCCGTAAATTCCGTAATGTCGCCGCCGACGATAAAAGCTTGTTTGGCACTGGAGAAAATTACTCCTTTAATTTCAGCAGCTTGCAATTCGGAAACCGCTGCCTGCAGCTCTTGCAGGGTCTGCTGATTGAATTTATTGACCGAAGACCCCTCCAGGTCAAAGACCAAGTGGGCGACACCTGAGGGCAGTACATCAACACTCAACGCCTTACCTTGATAAATCATCTTAATACTCCGCTAGTTTTCAGCTTATGCCGGTCTTTCAGGGGGCCGCATTATACCTTTGCAGCGATTGATTAAGAAACTGCAGCAACCACGCCCACAGCGGTTTTGGGTTATCATTCGGGCTATCGATTGGAATAGAGAGTTTGGCAGTGCGCGGATTCCTGATAGTTTTACTTACGATGTTGTGCGTAAGCGGGCGCTCCATGGCGGCTGAACATGGCGTCATCCTGCTCTATCACCATGTCGCCACCGACACCCCCCCGTCCACCAGCATTTCCCCAACGGATTTCAGGGCCCAGCTGGAATACTTGCGCGACAATGATTTTAGTGTCATCGGCCTCGATACGCTGATCGAAGCCCTGCGCAACGGAAAGCCAGTGCCGGATCGCGCTGTTGCGATCACCTTCGACGATGGCTACGCTTCGATTTACAGCGAAGCTTTTCCCATGCTGCAGTCCTTTGGATATCCCTTCACCTTGTTTCTGAGTACTGACCCGATTAATCGCAGCCAGGCTAATTACATGACCTGGGCGCAGGTTCGGGAATTGTCCGACGCAGGTGTGGTGATAGCCAATCACTTGATAGAGCATCCCTATATGCTGACCAGGCAGGAAGGCGAAACGGATCAGCAATGGTTGCAGAGACAGCGTGTAGAAATTCTGACCGCTGAGGAGACTATAGCCAACCAGACAGGTCAGTCGCATCGCTATCTGGCCTACCCTTATGGTGAATTCGACCCGGCTATCAAATCATTGCTTGGTGAGCTGAATTTTGTGGGTCTGGCGCAAAACTCCGGGGCGGTTGGATACAATTCGGATTTCCTGGCGCTTCCCCGTTATCCACTGGCCAGCATTTATGCAGATCTCGATTCGGCCCGTACCAAGCTCGATACCAAGGCCTTCAACGTCTCTCTGCTTAGCCCCGTTTCACCCGTAACCACGGTGAGAAACCCCCCTGTTACTCTGCAATTCGATCCTGGCGATTACAAGCTTGATCAAATCGGCTGTTTCGCCAATAGCGAGCCGATTCCCATGACATGGCTGGATAAGGAAAACGGATTGGTGGAATTGAGACCGGATCAGGAATACCCGGGACGACGCTGGCGCTACATCTGTACTGCCCCCGATCCACAATCGAGGCGTTACTACTGGTATTCAGTCCAGTGGATCAAACTTGATGATTAGTCGCAGTCTAACCGTTGTCGCGGCGAAGTAGACCATTCTGGATGATGATGTTCTGCACTTCATCGACATAATTGTCGCCACGCTCAGAGTACCGGCCCAAGCCATAGGCCAATTCCATAGCATCGAGTTCCTCATGAAACTGGCGCATTTCTGCGCGAATCTCTCTCAGGTGACGATAGGAGGGATGGCTGTTGATATTCAAGAAATAAGCCCTTACTGCACTTTCGAGTGAGGCAAAGCTTTCGACCTCATGGGTAGCGCCATCGCGGCGCTGAGCAGGCACGATGCCGCAGCCCGCTTCATAGCACCATTGCCCGAAGATGTTATTGCCCTCCAGTGTAAAACGAGACGTGCCCCAGGCAGATTCATTAGCCGCCTGTGCCAGCGCCAGGGAAACTGGAATAACATCGACTCGCTTCATCAGTTCCTTGACTGTTTCGCTGTCTGACAATTGCGCGGTCTCAATGCGGTAATTTTCTGCCAGCTTAAGTACCCATTCCCGTTCAGGCGCACTCAAGGCCACTCCGCTGTTCGCTATGTCCGCATAGCGTTGCAGATCAATTCTATCTCGAACAATTTCGGCATTTTCTGCGACGATGTAATCTTGTAGGAAATCGAAGAATTGTTGTTTCTTAACCCCAACGTTTGGAATAGAAGCGAAGTCGGGAAACACGGTGATGGGATCTGGCTCGGCTGCAATTTCTGCCCAAGGCGAGTCAAGCCTACTGAGAAGTTGGACTACCAAGATCAGGCAAATCATGGCGATAGAAACAAGGCCAGCACTCAGCAATTCCTGTGTTCGAGAATTTTCCAGCGATATCTTCATAGCGTAATAAACAACAAGAATGCGTCGATCAACAGAGTCTCTTTTCCAAGCATGAGAGTTGCAGGTTCATAATCAAATTTAAAACCCAAATTTATCTATCTGATATTTATAGATATAAAGCACGCAGATAGAGCTTGTACTTCGAGCCGCCGTTAATTTGACTGCAATTCGATGGATTCAGCTTACCACAACACGCTCAGATTCAGCACTCAGCTCATCGAATCGGAGCTTCAACCAACCATATGATCTGACTTAGACCTACTGCATAATTTTTGAACAATATCTACTCTAAAAAAATATCAAATCAATTTGTTTCTAAACGAACGTTCAGTAATTAACTTGCGCCGATTAGTCACTCTTACTACCACCGCGACAGTCTGGTGATGCAGGAACACTATGCTGACGTTGCTCCCACTCAAGCGGTGAATAGAGATGTAACACAAGTGCATGGACGCCGTTGTCCAACTCCTGGGAGAGTAATGCATAGACATGTTGATGGCGTTTCACGCGCGGAAGATTCTCGAATTGCTCTGCGACAACAGTGAGCTTGAAGTGAGATTCCGTCGCCGGCCCGCCGTGCAGTTGGCTTTCGTTCTCGACCGTAATCATGGAAGGATTAAGAGCAGCTTCAAGTTTCGTTTGAATGATTTGCTGCACACTGGATTGACTCTGCATGTTATGGTTTACCCTGTCTTATATTTGCACAAACCGAACACAGCTGAGTGCTGAGAACTCGATGTAAATGTGATTATAGCTTAATGAAGTGGAAACGAGCAGTGGAGATCAGGCTGTCGCCTCGATAAACTAGGCCACTTTTATGAGGCAGGGTAAGCGAATGTCCATCTCCTGGTATCCCGGGCATATGCATAAGGCCAGCAAGGAACTGGTCAAGCTCATGGGGAGTGTTGATGCAGTGATCGAGGTTTTGGATGCCCGCGCCCCGCAAGCCAGTTCCAATCCCTTATTGTCCGACATACGCAAGCAGCTTCCTTGCATCAAGATCCTGAATAAGACAGATCTGGCGGATGCACAGACAACCCGTAGCTGGCAGGGTCACTACAATATTCTGAAACAGACAATTTGCCTTACCAGTGGCAGCAATAAACTGCTCAGCAAATCCCAGCTCATCGACGCCGCCGAACGACTGCTAGGACACGATAAGCCTGTCAGCAAGGCGAGGTTTGAGCTCGCCATTATAGGGATTCCTAACGTAGGAAAATCTACATTACTCAATACCCTTGCCGATAGAAAGCTCGCCAGAACAGGTAACGAACCGGCAGTAACCCGGCACCAGCAGAGGATCAAGCTGGCCGAGAACAGGTATCTCGTTGATACCCCGGGAATGATGTGGCCTAAACTGGAAGATCAGGCTGGCGCCTATAAACTGGCGATGCTGGGTAGCATCCGCAATACGGCAGTGAGCGCCGACGACATCGCCTGGTTTGCTGCCGAGCTGCTATTATCCGAATTCAGAGACAGGCTGGCTCGCCGTTATGACTTGGCAGGTAGCGTTCAGACGCCTCTGCAATTACTCGAACAGGTGGCGGAAATCCGTGGTTGCCTGACAAAGGGAGGCAAGGCGGATTTTAACAAAGCTTCCGAGGCATTACTAAACGACATACGCTCAGGTAAACTAGGCCAACTTAGCCTGGAGCGACCACCGGCATAATTCACATCACTTAATTGGACCATGATGAAGGCGATCGCCGACTAATGGTTATAGGCATTTATCGATACCATGGCAGATGTAAACACCCTCGACAACACTCAAGAGTCTCCCACCCCAAAGCCAGAAAAAATTCACCCTGCATTCGAATGGCAGCATAGCGAAACAATTCCATCACTTAACATTGTGATGGAGAAATATATTCATAAAGCTACCGGTGCAGTCCATTATCACCTGGACAGTAATAACTCTGAAAACGCGTTCCTGGTTGCGTTTAGAACCGTGCCTATGGATTCGAAGGGGGTTGCTCATATTCTTGAGCATACCGCGTTATGCGGCAGTAAAAAGTTTCCCGTACGCGACCCATTCTTCATGATGATTCGTCGTTCGCTAAATACTTTCATGAATGCATTCACCAGCAGTGATTGGACAGCCTACCCATTCGCCAGCAAGAACAGGAAAGATTTTGAGAACCTATTAACTGTTTATCTGGATGCCGCATTCTTTGCTCGCCTGCAAGAACTCGATTTCGCCCAGGAAGGGCATCGACTGGAATTCGCTGAACCCGATAATCCCGATAGCGAATTACAATACAAGGGTGTAGTTTACAACGAAATGAAAGGTGCCATGAGTTCCACAAACAGCGTTCTCTGGCAAACCATGAGTAAATATCTTTTTCCCACTACAACCTACCATTTCAATAGTGGTGGCGAACCGGAACACATACCCGATTTGAGCTATGAGGAATTAGTCAAGTTTTATGAGACTCATTACCATCCCAGCAATTCAGTTTTCATGACTTACGGCGACATTCCTGCCATTGAACATCAGCAGCATTTTGAAGAACTGGCATTGTCGCAACTTCAACGACTGGACAGTGTCATTCAGGTTAACGATGAAAAGCGCTACCCGGCACCTGTAAGATTCGAAGAAGCATATGCCTCCGAAGGGGACGATACCAACAAGAGCCATGTCGTGGTTGGTTGGCTGCTCGGCCGAAGCACCGACCTGTCCGACCTCTTTAAAAGCCAGTTGTTGTCCGCGGTCTTACTGGATAATAGCGCGAGTCCTTTGTTGAAAACCCTTGAGACATCCGACCTCGGCAGTTCACCATCGCCCATGTGCGGACTGGAAGATTCGAATCGGGAAATGAGCTTCATGGCTGGCCTGGAGGGCTGCGCAGCAAGCGCCACGGTTGAGGTAGAAGCGCTGGTTCTCGATTCACTCCTACAGATTGTGGATAACGGAGTAGCACAGAATCAAGTGGAGGCCGCCCTGCACCAGCTGGAATTGAATCAAAGAGAAATAGCGGGCGACAGCTACCCCTATGGCCTGCAGTTAATTTTAACCGGCCTGTCTACCGCGATGCACCGCGGTGATCCTATTAAGCTATTAAATATAGATTCCGTATTGGAAGAACTGAGATTAGCAGTGAAAGACAAGCAATTCATTCCTGGATTAGTCAAAGAGTTATTGCTGGAAAACCCCCATCGCATCACGCTGACTTTAAAACCGGACTGCGAACTGGATGATCGAAAAACTGCTGCGGAGAATCAGACTCTGGCAGACATTAAGGGCGATCTCTCCAGTGATGCTGCCAAGCAGATCATCGAACGCAGCAAATCCCTCGCAGCCAGACAACTTCAGGACGATGATCCAGACCTGTTACCCAAGGTCGGATTGGCCGATGTGCCAAACAGCATAGATGACCCAACCCGGGAGCAGGACAAGCTGCCGGGTTGCAAGCTTCCGGTGAGTTATTACGGTCAGGGCACCAACGGCCTGAGTTATCAACAAGTGGTCATGAAGTTGCCACGGTTAGAGCCTGAATTATTGGAAGCGCTGCCGCTGTATACCACCTGCCTGACTGAATTTGGCATCGGCGATAAGGGCTACGAGGAGGTTCAAACCTGGCAGGCTCGAATTAGCGGAGGAATGAATTGCTTCAGCAGTATTCGCAGCAAAATAGATGATGTTCAACAATCCCATGCTCTGCTGACATTTTCCTCTAAATCTCTGACCGCCAACCACAGTGGGTTGAGCGAACTGATTTACCAGACGATTACCAATGTCAGATTCGATGAAGACCAGCGCCTACTTGAGTTAATCGAACAGATTTGCGCTCGCAAGGAAAATAGCATCACCGTCCAGGGTCACAGCCTCGCTATGAATCTGGCGTCCAGTGGCATGAGTCCAACTGCCCAACTTGCCCATTGCTCCGGCGGATTGGAGGGAATCCGACGACTCAAGAACATGCGCGGGCGCTTAAACGAGCCTGAGACGTGTAGCAACCTGATGCGACACTTCGGTCAATTGCATGAAATCATTACCAAGGCACCGAAACAATTTCTGCTGATTGCCGAGCCAGAGTCCAAACAACAATTAATCACTGACATCGATGCAGTTTGGCATTCCAGTACTTCAGCAGTCGCGGATTCAGTATTACATCTGGCTCCTGTGCGGGACCGAGTACAGCAGGCCTGGACCACGTCGACACAGGTTAATTTCTGCGCCAAGGCCTACCCAACGGTGCCATCCGGCCACGCAGATAACGCCATACTACACGTACTCGCCGGATTCCTGCGCAATGGATTCCTGCACAGGGCTATCAGGGAACAGGGCGGCGCCTATGGAGGCGGGGCCGGTCAGGATCCAAACTCCGCCTCGTTCCGATTCTTCTCCTACAGAGACCCACGCTTGCAGGAAACCCTCGACGACTTCGATCGAGCCATTAGCTGGGTGGTTGAGGAGCAGCATCCCGCTCATCAATTGGAAGAGGCCATTCTGGGAGTCATAGCTACCATGGATAAACCCTCTTCACCGGCGGGAGAGGCGAAGCAAAGCTTCTATAACCAACTCTTCGGGCGCAGCCTGGAGCATCGTATGGCATTCAGAGAACGCGTGTTGGCAACCACCCTGGATGATCTAAAATCCGTGGCGGAACGGTATTTTGATGCCGACCAGGCCAGCATCGGCATTATCAGCAATAGAGAGGCTGTGGAGAGCTTGCAGGATCAAGCCATAGAAATTATATATTTATGATTTAATTCATTATGTTACGTTATATATTTCAAGTTAATTACGCAACAAGGCTTATTTCAAAAAAATCTGCACCGCATGGAACTTTGCCTGCCACCTACAGTCTGAGTAAGTGTAGGTAGATGTCATACAAAATTGTGGGTTTTGTTTCATTTATCTCTCCCTTGATAGTATATTAAGCCCAACATTGTTGGGCTTTTTTTCTGCCCCCAGTTTTACTTCAAAATAGCTATTTTGCTCCAGTTTTACTTCAAAAACTCTCCATCTTCTCCTCCCCTCGACAGAATTCCATGAATTCAGCGAGTGCTAAGCAGGAAGCTACCCGAGTTACACTGATTGGAATGTGGCTGGATCTGCTGCTTGGTTTGGCCAAGCTAATCGGTGGCATAGTTACCCAATCTTTCGCACTTATCACTGACGGTATCCATTCCCTGACCGATGCCATAACCGACCTGTTTGTACTACTGGTGGCCAGGGTAGCGCGGGCAGACCCAGACGAGGAGCACCCCTATGGTCATGGGCGATTCGAATCCCTGGGAACGATCGGCATGGGGGTGGTGTTTTTCACAACGGCAGGCATTCTCCTCTATGATAGCTACCAGCGATTGCAGGACACAACGGCAATTCCAGTTCCGGCGCTATCGGGCATCGCCATCGCCCTGGTATCCATTGCCACCAAGGAATGGATCTATCAATACACCATGCGAGTCGCGCAGCGTCTCAATTCTTCCCTACTGAAAGCCAATGCCTGGCACAGCCGAAGCGATGCCATTTCTTCGGTTGCCGTTGTAGTCGGCATAATCGCAGCACAACAGGGCTACACCTGGATGGATACGGTAGCGGGGATTTTCGTGGCGCTGATCATCGCCAAAATTGGTTGGGAGTTATCTACAGACAGCCTTCGGGAATTGGTAGATACGGCTATTCCCATGCAGCGCTTGCAACAGCTGAAAGAGTGCATATTGGCCGTCGAAGGCATCCTCGGTATTACCAATCTGCGCAGCCGGTTCTCGGGGGGCAAGATAATCCTCGAAGTCAGGTTGTTGGTGGATCCCCGAATCACCGTCTCAGAAGGTCATCAACTCGGTGAAGCGGTGAGCCATGAACTGACCGGAAGATTTAGCGACATTGACGATGTTATTGCCCATATCGATCCTGAGACTCACGCGAATCCACCCAACCAGGTCTCGTTACACCAGGTCCTGCCAGACCACCAGCAGATAATTGCCGATATCAGGAACGCCTGGTCAGAATTACTGGCTGACGATGAAATTACCAATGTTTCGCTGCATTATTTGGAAAATGGCATTGAGGTTGATCTAAAGCTGAACAGGAATGAAATTAGTGAACAATTGGCAGCAAAATTGAAGCAGGCGATTGGCCAGTTTTCGTACATCGCCAACCTCAGAGTCTACAGCAAACTTTATGAAACCAGACTTGATCAGCCACTGTCATAATTTACTTACAAAGCGGTCTTATTTCGCTATACCCCGGTAATAAGGTACTTTCCGATATCAACGACAGTCTGCTAAATTTTGGATGGTTTCCTCAGTGCCGTTGTGACTTGATCAACTCATAGGCTGCTTTAATATCCTGGGTTTTTTGAGTTGCTATATCGATCATTTCTTCCGGTAATCCCTTGGCAACCAACTTATCTGGATGATGTTGATTCATCTGCTTGCGGTAGGTTTTCTTCAGCTCTTCGAGACTGGCGTTGGGTTGCGCGCCGAGTAATTCGTACGCCGCCAGCAACTTGTCTTCAATAGAGGCCTGATCGATGAAATGTGTCTGCCCGGTCATGCGAGTAAGCAACTCGTTGAAACGCTGCTGGGTATAACCGAGGTCTTTGGCGATGCTCTCCAGCATACTCTGCTCTCGTTCATCCAGACGGCCGTCAGCGAAGGCGGTCGCAACTATGATCTCAAGAAACATCTGCACCAGATTGCGGCGTCGAAAACTCTCCCGCTTGAATTGAGCTAATACCTCATGTACTGGAAAGCCATCTTTATTTCCCTCGTTGAACAGATTTTTCGCCACATTGCGTTGTTGTTGTGAGAGCCGCATTTGCCCCATGACTCGTTCAACCATGGCGATTTCAGCCTGACTAACTTTGCCATCGGCTTTGGCGATGTACCCCATAACGGCGAAGGTGGTAGTAAAGAATACCGACTGCACACGCTCAGTAGCCCCTGGTCCTAAGGAACTATCCTGTCGAATCTCATCACCCGCATCGAAATAATTTCCTAGCGAGGCACCTAACAGGGCGCCGAGTGGCCCACCCATCATGAAGCCAAACGTGCCACCGACTACTTTTCCCCACCAACTCATAACTGTTCTGTTCCCAATTGATAAATACTGAAGTTACATAAAGCGACTCGAATACTCGCAAGGCAAGTTTACAAGGGATCCTCTGAACAAGTAACTGGCCAGACTGCTTTTGAACTTGCAGTGAGGATCTTTAAGAAATAAGACGCTGGAACCAATTCTTCTCTAGATCAGCCTGGCATCGAGTGAGCTGAGCGGAGAAGCGACTCGAATTCGACTGGACTCCGTCTGCAGCTTCGATAAGCCATTGCTTGTCACGGTAAGTTTGCTGTCGGTAGCCTCCGTTTCCTTCGTGATAAGCGTAATAGAGGTTTCTGGCATCGCTGGCACCGATACCGCTACTGCTGTTGGAAAGGGCGTTGTACCAGGCGACGAAATCGACTGCATCGTCGAAGTTACTGCGAGAAGCGCCACGATTACCTGAGGCTTGCAGGTAGTCTTCCCAGGTACTGTCTAATGCCTGGGCATACCCGTAGGCTGATGAGGGTCGGGGACCCGGCAGAATCCAGAGAATCCGGGAGCGCTCTGGCTTTGCCCGGGCTCGAAAACTCGATTCCTGGTAGATAAAGGCCATATTGACACTAATTGGAATGCCCCATCGCTGCTCAGAACGCTTTGCGGCGCGATACCAGCCGCGCCTGTCTTCGAAGATGGCACATACGTCTGCAATATTGCGCGGCTGTGGGGTTATACAGGCCGTTAATACGGGCAAGGTCAGGCAACTGAATAGCACTGTCCAAACAGAACGAATCACACTAAGCTTCCTTTACATGTCGGTGTATTAACAATCTTGTTGCTAGTTTCGCTTATCTTTAGTTTTCACTAGTCCGCCCTGGTTCGACCCTGCTTACTTAGAGTATCAAGCAGGTCCAAAAATTCCCCTTCATTGAGTATTTTTATGCCCAGTTCTTCTGCCTTGCCAAGCTTGGAGCCGGCACCCGGTCCGGTGACTACGACGTCGGTGTTCTTCGACACCGTCCCCGCCACTTTGGCGCCCAGAGCCTGCAGCCGTGTCTTAGCGACCGTGCGGGGCATTTCCTGTAATGTGCCGGTCAAAACGTAAGTCTGGCCCTGCAGTGGTTGATTACGCGCTGCTATCTCGACAGGCGGCCAACGGATTCCGGATTTCTGCAATTCTCCTATCAATGTCAGGTTGACTTCGTTGGCGAAGAAGGTATCGATATGCCGGGCCACAACGGGACCAATATCGGCAACCTGCTCCAGGCTTTCCGAATCGGCGGCGATAATAGGGGGCAGATCACCGTAGTGATTCGCCAGGGCAGCGCCCGTCGCCTCACCGACTTCTCTAACACCCAGAGCAAACAAAAACCGTGGCAGGCTGGTTTGTTTGCTTTTTTCAATCGCCATGATGAGATTACCGGCAGATTTTTCACCCATGCGTTCGAGACCAGCAATTTGCCCCGATGACAGCTTATAGATATCGGCCACACTCTCAATCATGCCCGCGTCCACCAGTTGCTCCACGAGTTTGTCGCCGAGCCCTTCGATGTCCATCGCCGATCTGGATGCGAAGTGCTTAATAGATTCTTTACGTTGCGCCGGACAGGTGATGCCGGCACTGCAGCGAACTAAAACATCTCCGTCCTTTTCGATAACCGAACCGCAGGCGGGGCATGCGGGAGGCAGCTTGATAGTTTTGGCCCTGTGGTTCTTCTCAGGACTAATTACCTTTACGACTTTGGGAATAACGTCCCCGGCCCTTCTTACGATTACCGTGTCCCCCACACGCAAGCCAAGCCGCCCTATTTCATCCATGTTGTGCAAAGTGGTATTGCTGACTGTAACCCCACCCACGAACACCGGGTTCAGTCGAGCCACCGGTGTAATAGTGCCCGTTCTACCTACCTGAAACTCAACACCTAACACCCGAGTCGATTTTTCCTCGGCAGGAAACTTGTATGCCATCGCCCAGCGAGGACTCTTGGCATTCTGCCCCAGCTGTCGCTGGGTATCGATATCGTTGACCTTGATTACGGCTCCATCAATTTCATATTCCAGGCTGCTGCGTTTGTTCAGTAGTTTCACGCAATAATTGAGGCAGCCAGCTATACCTGATTCGGTACTGCGCTCCGGGTTGACTGGCAATCCCCATTTTTCAAGCGTGTCGAATATGTCGCTCAAGCTATCGGGTAATTCGAGGCCCTCCACGATACCCACACTATAGCAATACAACTGCAACGGAATTTTCGCCGTGTTACGGGAATCCAGTTGCCGAATAGCACCGGCAGCTGTGTTTCGGGGATTGACGAAGACCTTAGTGCCCTCTTTCTCAGCCCTGGCATTGAGTCGCTGGAATCCTTTCTTGCCGAGAAAGATTTCACCTCTCACTTCTATACGAGTGTCATCGGATAATGCGGGTAATCGCAACGGAATGCTCTTAATCGTTCTCACGTTATGGGTAATATCTTCCCCGCTAACACCATCACCACGAGTCGCTGCCCTTAGCAACATGCCGCCTTGATACAAGAGACTCACCGCCACTCCATCGACCTTGGGTTCACAGCTGTATTGCAATTGCAAATCATCGCTCAGGCGTTTCTTGATGCGTGTTTCGAAGTCCCGCAAATCCTGTTCACCGAATACTTTGTCCAGCGACAACATGGCTATTTCATGGTTTACCTGACTGAATTGAGCTAACGGCTCTGATCCTACTCGCTGGGTCGGAGAATCGGGAGTGGCGAGATCGTGCGCGGTTTCCAGAGTCTCCAGGCGATGCAAAAGAGCATCGTAGTCAGCGTCGGGGATTTCTGGCGTATCGAGGGAATGATAGAGCCTGTTGTGGTGTTCTATCTGACGACGAAGTTCGAGAACTTCCTGCTTTATCTTTTCAGAAGCAGCCATTGGCGATCTGCAACAAGCCTAGCCGCGGCTGCTGGCAGACTTCAGCTGGCGTAACTCGAAATCTCTAATGCGTTGCCGGTAATGCTCGGTGGTTTGCGCAGTCATGACATTACGATGATCGTCTTTCAGTTCACCGTCAAGTGCGGCCCGAACCTGCTGGGCTACCGCCAGCATCTGTTCGAACGCATCCTGGTTATCAATCGCCGCTGGCAGGGTCAGGAACAAGCTGATACCGAGGGTGCTGAAACTGTCCATATTATTCAAGTCGAACGTGCCGGGATTGAGGATATTGGCGACACTGAATACAACCGGCCCATTATCGTCATTTCCGAAGCGTTGGTGAAAAATACTCATCTCCCCAAATTTCAGCCCCGCCGTAATTAGAACCTGCAGCAGATCATGACCGACGAAGGCATGGTTTTCTCTGGCCATCACGTTAATAACAACAACCTCCGAAGGCTGCATGGTTTCCTGTGGTGCCTCGGTGTGCTCAGCCTGGGGAACTGCTTCAGTTTCGACTGGTTCTTCTGCTAGTGTGACCACAACCGCTTCCGGGACTTTGGATTCTTCTGGCTCGGGCGGTGGTGAATCTTTTTTGCGAGTGAACGCGGCAAACAGCGAACGCCTTTTTGGTTTTTCATCTGGTTCTTCCTGAGCCTGGGCTGGCTCATGGAAGAGACTGCTTTGCTGCCTCTCGTCGGCAGTTACCGTGATATCACCGATACGCACCCCGGCGGTCATCGAAAACTCGTCCAGCTTACTCTCAAACTGAGCTTCGGTGCCTAGAGCCGGATCCTGATAGTGCCGCTCATCACTGTCCACGGTATCGCCCGAGCCGCCGACGAGATCATTACCCAGGGGGCGCTCGAGCCGCTCACCCCAGCCAATTTGTTCATCAGGATAATGTGAATCGATGGCATCAACAGCTGTTTCGCTTGCGGGCTCCTGATTCTGCTCTACGGTTGCGCTGTCATGGAATTGCGGCAATTCATTTGCGGAACCCTCCCCGGCTTCATCATTCATCTCTGCGGGTTGCTGATCCAATTCTTCAGGGTAATCTGGCACCACGCCAGCCATGCCGTCCTGGACGTTTTCTGCTGACCCGTGATCCAGCCAGGGTTCTTCTACTGCGCGTTCATCGACAGCCTCAACAGAAAGCACTTCTCCAATGCCGGGAGCTGCCTGGTCATAGTCGAAGAGAACATCATCGGGATCTTCACCTGAGTGAGTCGGTAGTTGCTCAGTCACTGCGGCTTCGACCGCTGACGGTTCGTTGCTGTGTTCAGCCATGTCGGTATGCTGCACTTCAGTGGCAACTTCCACCGCATCCATCAACACCGGGATCGTATCAGTACCCGTATCATCGCCCAGTTCCAGTGCCCGCTGGTTTGCCACATCGAGCGCACTGTTCTGAGAATTGACCTCGAGAAGCGATCGGGCCACGACTCGTGCGCCTCCGCCGGGTAGTTCAGCCAATTCCATCGCTTCCAAATCCACGTTTTGCGGAATGTTCTTGTCGATAGCCAGTTTAATCTGACCCCGACGAACCCGCAGCGCCACATATAGCCCACGCAATATCACCGCGACAATCGCGAATCCTAACAACAAAATGACTAGTTCACGTGAACCCATGGACCGTCTGCTCTAAGCCGGATTGAAGCAATCCAAATATTGGAAAATTTTTAGTGTTATCTTACTGTTACCGCATTTTCTTTAGCGTAGAAACGGGTTTTTCGTAGGCAAGATCCAATTTTGTGACTCACATGGCCGCCATTTCGGCTGATTCGTCGAGATCGACGGCCACGATACGGGATACACCAGCCTCATGCATGGTGACTCCAAGGAGCTGATTTGCCATCTCCATGGTGATCTTGTTGTGGGTAATGAAGATGAACTGCACATACTCGGCCATCTCTTTCACCAGGTTGGCATAGCGGCCGACATTGGCATCATCCAGCGGGGCATCAACCTCGTCCAGCATACAAAACGGAGATGGGTTGAGATGGAATATCGAAAACACCAGGGCGATGGCTGTCATGGCCTTCTCGCCGCCGGAAAGTAGGTGAATCGTGCTGTTGCGCTTACCCGGCGGGCGGGCCATGATGGCCACCCCAGTATCCAGCAGGTCGTCCCCGGTCATGTCCAGATAGGCATGACCGCCACCGAATACCCTTGGAAACAGGTTCTGCAGCCCGGCATTGATCTTGTCGAAGGTCTCTTTGAAGCGGGTGCGGGTTTCCTTGTCGATCTTACGCATGGCGTTCTGCAGTGTGTTTAGCGCCTTCTCAAGGTCTTCATTCTGCTTATCCAGATAGACCTTGCGCTCCGACTGTTGCTGGTATTCATCGATCGCGGCCAGGTTGATCAGTCCCAGCCTCTGGATACGATTTCCCAGTTTTTCCAGACTTTGTTCGCATTCCTGCTCTTCCAGCCCCTCGGACAGGCTATCCAGTACCGTCTGCAGTTCAAATTTCGCTGCCTGCAATTGTTCGAGTAGTGCATCTCTTTTGACTGAAGCGCCTTCGCTCTTCAGCCTCTTCTGCATTAGGGATTCACGCACGGTGTTAAGACGTTCCTGAATCTCATTACGCTGCTGTTCCAGATTGCGGATCGCGTGCTCATTCTCATCGACCCGGGATTTGGCAACCCCCAGTTCCTGCTCCACTTCCAGGCGCTTCTGCAACAGGGCCTCAAGGTCGGTTCGCATGGTTTCCAGAGGCTCGTCAGACTCGTTAATCTGGCTGGTCAGCGACTCCATGCGTTCCTTGGAACGTTGCACCTGGCTAGCCATGCGGTCCATGGTTTCGCGAGTGGATTGCAGCTGTGCCTGTACTGATTGTTGTTTTAATGCAAGTTCATGCGCTAAGTCTTTGTCATTCCTAGCTTTTTCTCTTGAATTTTCTAGTGCCTGCTGGGCCCCTTCCCGGGCTGCTTCCAGCGCTTCCCTGGCCCCGACATCTTCTGCCATGCTATCCAGGGCCTGTTGCAGTCGAGCCCTCGCGGCAGCGGTATTTTCCTCTTCCAGCGCCAGCTGCCGGCCTAATTCGTCCAGCTCGTGTAAAATCCGCTGCTTTCGATTGGCCGCTTCCTCGACCTTGGCTAGGTGGGCACTCATGGTGGATTTCAATTCGCCGAGCTGCTGGGCCTTGTTGGCGAGTTCTTGCTGCAATTCTTCGCGCCTCGTCTCATCTGCGCTGAGGTCTTTTCTGAAACTATCTCTCGTTCCTTGTAAAGCATTAGATATTTCGTTTAATACTTTGATATTTCTGATTAATTCCGCAATGAGTCCTCGCCGCTCAACGATGGAATCCTGGGTGCTGGTGGTGCGCACCTGCACCCAGTTCTTGCCCAGCCAAACTCCCTCAGCCGTGATCACGGAGTCCTGTTGAGACAGCTGATCTCGGGCGCTGATAGCTTCCTTAAGGCTGTCCGCGACGTAGATCCCCTGCAACAAACCCGAAATATTCCAGTCACAGCTGAGTTTGTCAGTCAATGGAGTAAGCCGGTGCTGATTCGAAGCATCGGCTGGCTTACCACTAGTGACATCGATCAGCGACAACTTGCCCTGGGGTAATTCAGCTAACAGCCGATCCACCTGATCCAGCCCTTCGACACAGATGCCTTGCATCGATTCGCCCAGCACAGCTTCTATGGCTAATTCCCATCCCGGTGTGATTTTCAGGCTCTCTCCCAGGCGTAGTTGATTCTGCAGGCCCCTTTCCTTCAACCAGGCATTGAGTTGCTGGTTATCCTGCCCCAATGCCGCCTGCTGCAGCGCCTCCAACGATGCCTGTTTGCCACTGGCAGTCTGCAATTTGCCGCGGGTGGCATCCAATTCCTCCAGACAGGTATTCAGCGCTTGCCGGTGCTCATCGATTCGACTTCCCAAGCTGCCGTTTTCCAACTGCGATTCAGTAATGTCGGACTGCAGTGATTCAATTTCCTGCGTCACATCATCCAGTCCGGAATCTTGCGGTGCCTGTGCCAGAGCCAGCTGTTCATTCTCGAGATTCTGCTTCCGCTCCAGCCCGCGTTCTATGATGGTTTCCAATTGCTGAATGCGGGACTGTTCCACTTCTGCAATTTGCCGTGGTTCTTCGGCACGATGGTTGAATTCGTCCCATTCCTGCTGCCACTTCTGCAGGGCCCCCTCAGCCTCTGCCAGCAGTTTCGCGGACTCTTCTTCGCCGACCTGTGCAGCTTCTAACTCGGGAGAAATTGATTTCAGTTCGGCATCCAGCTGAGTAATCTTCTTCAAGTCGATATCCAGCTCTTCCCGGTTTTGCGTCCAGCCTTCTTCGGTCTCGGTCAAGTCCAGCTTAAACTGGTCGACCCGTTCGAGATGATGCTCTATGGATTGCTCGATACGGGCAATATCATTACCCAGGCTATAGAAACGCGCCTGCACCTCGCCCAATGCATCGGTGAGGTCCGCGTTGTCTGCCAGGTGTTTTTCTACCTTGGAATCGATCTGGCGCTGCTCCGCGGTAGTAGACTCAATATTGATTTCGAGTGAACTTATGGTTTCCTGGTTGGCCTGGATCTCTTCATCGAGACCGCGCCAGCGCAGTGCATTCAGATTCGCTGTGGTTTCCCTCTCCTGCTGCTTCAGTTCGCCGTATTTCTCCGCAGCCACCGACTGACGCTTGAGATGTTGCAGTTGGCGCCCCATTTCTTCACGGATGTCGGCCAGCCGTTCGAGGTTTTCCTTGGTGCGCTTGATGCGACTCTCAGTTTCCTTTCTGCGCTCTTTATACTTGGAGATGCCCGCGGCTTCTTCGATATAGACTCGCAACTCCTCTGGCTTCGATTCGATCAGGCGGGATACCATCCCCTGTTCGATTATCGAGTAGCTGCGGGCACCCAGCCCGGTACCGAGAAAAATATCGGTAATGTCCCGGCGCCGACACTTGGTACCGTTGAGGGCATAGGTGGACAACCCCTCGCGATCTACCTTGCGCTTGATCGACACCTCGGCGAAATTGGCATATTCCCCCGTGAATTTCTTGTCGTGATTATCGAAGATCAGCTCAACGCTGGCCTGGCCCACCGGTTTACGGGCGCTGGAGCCATTGAAGATCACATCCGTCATGTGTTCGCCACGCAGGTTCTTGGCGGAGCTTTCCCCCATCACCCAGCGCACGGCATCGATGACATTGGATTTTCCGCAGCCGTTGGGACCGACGACGGCACACAAATTCGAGGGGTAGTTAATGGTGGTAGGATCTACGAAGGATTTGAAGCCAGCTAATTTAATACACTTCAGGCGCATGAATGACTCGGGGTAATTGGCACTTACTGCAAAATGTGTCAGTTATGGCTAAAACTGATGTGCCACAACGGTTTCTAAAAACAGCACAAAAACAATCCAGCGGCTCGACATTTTAAGTGCACGAGATTTTAAATGAATTGACCGACCAATAGTACTTTTAGTCGGCCAAGTCCGGGAAAAGAATAGCCTTCAAGTGATAGTATTTGCGCACCGATAACTGGCCATGAAATACCGCTACCAAGATGCTGTTTTAGGGTGGTTGTTGGCTCGATAAAGTGTCTATTGATAAGGGCTTGGTGTTTAACAATCGGGTGCGACAAGAAGTCGTAACAAACGTACGCAGCACAGCATTAATCTTCACAGCGGAGTTTTACAATTGATCGATACCCAGACCACCTTTCACTTCAATGTTTAGCTGTCCGTCAAGCCCTGCTCTTCGGTGAATCGCACTCTCTTGATAAGCAGGGTCCTGGGTCATGGCGAACATGGCCTTGCGACTGGGATACATTACAAGCGCAACACTGTCCCACAACTCTTCTACTTCTCCCAACATAAGGCGAGAAACCTGGCCACCGAAAATTGCCTTACCCCCAACCTTTCCTATATGTGCCCCGACTTCGCCAGCGTAGATTCCATACGCTTCTGCGCCAGAGAAGTTTGATTCGCGACCGTCTTCGTAGGCAGCCCGCTGTTTGAACTTAAGCAGGTTCAACATGTATATTGGCGTGTCGGTATCGCCTTCATGAAATTCTTCAATTTGTTTTCGTTCGGTTGGATTTTGTTTTCAACTATCATTGTTTGGCTTTTTCTCCTATGGAAAGATATAACATCACCGGCACTACTAGCACCAATATGAGTTGCACAATTGCGGCAGGTGCTATCCCCGTTGTTTCGATGCTCTTGAAAAATGCTAAGCCGATTCGCGAGCTCCATTCGAAAAAGATAAAGACATACATTAACGGTATCAGTCTTCGATAGCGCCAAGCCACAATTAGATACATCAGACCAACCATAAGCTGCGCTATACCCCATAGTGCAAACAGAAAGATCACTCCTTCCGCGCCACCCTGAGTAAAGGTATCTAATGGAATCGTGGCAATAGACTGGGCGCCACCATCATTTGTAAATATATGAATACAACTTCTGCCGATAGTCACGAGTGTGATAAAGAAGAAGAAATACAATGCTAACTTGTGGCCGCTATAAATGTTGTCGACTTGCCTGGGTAGAATCATATCCAACATAACTTTTGTTCCGTTAGAAATTTCAGACTTAGGATCTGGCTCTCTGTTTAAGGGTTATTCCTGATCAGCGATATCGCGGTCTCCGCCAATTCTTTCAGCTCTTCTTATTCTAAGGCATAGGTATAGGGGGCAGTGATAAAATAGTAAGATGAACATTAGTTAATTTACTATTTTGTCAGTGTCCCTTTTACTCACAGGACAATAGACACAAAAGATTCTACTTCTGCGCTCGCTCAGTCAAGCAGTTTTCCTTCATACGCCATAGCAGCAAGTCGATTCTGTCCTGTCTAAAAAAGGCTTCATTGTCGAACACCATCAAGGGAACTCCACCATGCCCAACGGCTGTCTGGACTTCTTGATTGGCGAATATCATCGCATCGATCCTTCCATTTTCAGTCGAGACCTGAGCCATCATTTCATCGTAGTCTAATCCGGCGCGCCCGATTGCATTGGCGAGATGTTCTCCCTGAAGCCAATCATCCGTCCGACCATCCCATAACAATCGTGCAACCTGATTCAGAAAATCTAGCCCCCTCCCTTTTTCGGATGCCAGGGCAGCGAGCCGCGTCAGTGAATATATATAGGGTTGCTCGTCAGATATTATGCTGGTGCTTAGGTCCTGAACTACAGGATCGGGAATGGGACGGCGAAACGGAATGCCATAAAATTCGGCAAGACGCGCGGTATCCATAAGGAGATAAGGGCGATAATGCCTGGAAGCACGAACTTTAAAAAAATCGGGATCACGGATGGCAATGGGGTAAATAACGCGCAGATTAATTTCAACATTGTAGCTGCGTTGAATTTCAATAACTCGATCCAGGGCCAGGCAACAATAAGGACTGCGCATCGACCAGAACAGATCGAATGATAGCGTTTTCATGTCAGAGCTTTCCTAGCTTGGTCGAATCAGATCAATGATGGCCTGAGCTACCTGATCAGGCGCGTTTTCCTGCACGAAATGCCCCCCTTTCTTGATTGTTCTGTGGGGTTGTCCTTGTGCACCGGGTACACGTTTTTTGAATACCGGTTCCATTGCGCGCGTCACCGGATCGTTGTCAGCAAAGGCGCAGAGAAATGGTTTGTTAAATGCATCAAAAAATCCCCATGCCTTACGCTGCTCTTCCAGTGAAGGTGAAGTAGGAAGCGTTGGTACCTGGCTGGGCATGGCGCGCGGCCCCATCTTGTAGCTAGCGTCTGGAAAAGGCGCCTCATAGGCTTTTGCTAAGGGCGAGGGGAGTGGTGAAACGACTCCTAGCTTATGCAGCAAGAACTTTAGAACTTGCATTGGTTTAGAGGGGCGTTCCATCATCATAGACATAATGAATCCTATCGGCATGTCTTCATTCTCCCAGCACCATTTCTGCCAATAGGCAAACCTTTGAGCGGGTTGCCCGTTGCTATCCATACTACTGATATTTTTCTGCATTTCGGCCAGGGAAGGAGTGGGCGCATTGGCGCGAAAATTTTCGACTTCTTTAACCACCGATCCAGGTACATCGGGGTTGTAGGGCAGGCCAGTATTGGAGATAACCACTCGATCAAAACGATCCGCATCATTAACAATCATTCTAAGTCCGATGAGCCCGCCCCAGTCCTGGCCAAAGAAAGTAATGTTCGAGAAATCATTGGCGTTCAGCCAGGCGCCCATCCACTCAACCTGACGCTCGTAACTATAATCCTCTCGCGCGGCAGGCTTATCTGACTTGCCGTAGCCAACAAGATCGGGCGCAATTACCCGCATCCCTGCTGCTGTCAAATACGGAATGACTTTACGGTAAAGATAACTCCAAACCGGTTGGCCATGCATGCATAACACTAACGGCCCATCGGCAGGACCTTCATCCAGATGATGAATGCGCAGCTCGCTGCCATCCTCGGTCTGAATGGTGGTGTAGTGCGGTGCGAACGGATAGTCCGCGAGATTCTCAAAGCGAGAGTCGGGGGTTCTTAATATTTGCATTCTGTAATCCTAATTAGAGGTTCGGCAGAAAATAGCTATTGTTGTTTACTAAATTGCGTCGTTCCATTAGTTATTCCATAGGATGGTTTCATAGTCGCCATCTGGTAACTGGTTGATGGGATAATCGATAGCGATTTCCGATTCTGATGTCGTTGGCCACAGCGGCTCGGCCATCTGTGCATCAAGCTGGGCTAATATTTCCTGCATGCGTTGCAGCCGGTCAGGTTAACAGCAATAATGCCAAGCAGTATTTTTAGTGTTTTGTCAGTCATTGTTATTACCTTTTTTTATAGAGTCCGGAAACCTCTTCAGCGAGGCCTTTTAAAAGATTTGTAATCTCCTCATCCGAAATACCTGATTCTTTCAATTTAGAGATTATTTTCAGCCATTCGTTAAGCGAGCCATACGTGACACCGGCAACTCGCAGTTCTTTCCATTGATTTTTGAATGCATCGCGATTCATAATTCATCTGCTTTTATAGAGGGTAAAAACTCTTTTATAGAGTGCATAAACCTCATCATAGCAAATCGTTTGAGCATATTAGTATGTAATACATAGTGGGACTCCTACTGTGTATCGAGGGGGGTATATATACCGAGCAGTCTATATCCAGCCTAGGCTCGTTTCTATGATTTTACTCGCCCCATGAGCTACACATTCACCGTGTGCAATCAGGAGGCATTCGGCATTCCAGCCAAGAACAGTCTCCAGTGCGGCGCGCGTTCGCTTGCGCTTTGTAAAACTTGCTCGCCATTCTCGCGGCGTGCTGCCTTTCTCTCCCACCAAGCCATCCAGGCGCATCAACATGCCTTTCCAACCAGTCATCTGTGACTCGGGGTGTCGCTGGATGAGATCGCAGAAAATAGCGGTACTCGAAGGTCGATGGAAGAAGACAACTTCTTCCATAGCGAATGAGCCATGGAAGATAACCTGGTCGATTTCTGTATCCCAGGCAGCTTCAGGATCGTCTCCTAGCTCTGTGTCAAAATCGAGCGTCGGTATTCTGCGCACGAGGCCCGGTGGCGCATACATGCGCGCCTCTGGCCAGCGATCTTTCCATTCCTGCAGAAACAAATGATGTATCTTGTTCGGTGAGACGATGTGCCTGACTGGTCCGATGGCCTGCACTTCATTGAATAATTCTTCACTTAGCCTGACCGGCGACCAGACCCATACACTCCCATCAGCGAGTTTCGCCAGCGCCATGCGCGTGGGGTAGGAGATGCCATAAAAGGAGACTATGGGGCCATTTGCTACGAAGAGTGATGTGCCGAATTGTTCTAACATACGGCCTTACCCTTGATCGCTGGCGCTCTGCAACGGACTCTGGTGCGCTTGGACATTGCGTTGCACTGAGTGCATGTCACACGCCCGCTGAGAGTTAGTAATTGGGTCATGGGTAGATGACACGACTAATTTGGCAGCCCGTCAAATGCCCTATCAAGATATTTTTCAAACTTCTTCCACTCCTCGGAACTACCCTTATAGACCTTTTTCCGAACCTGCATGCTCGAGGCTGTCTTCACGTAGCGCTTGTTTTCTTCTGGGAATAGACAGGCATCTTCCCAGCCTATCTCCAGATATTGGATTAGTTTCTTAGTTTCAGATTCTTGATCAGTAGTAAGTTGCTCATAATCTAGGTGATAAATTTTCCCGGGATAATACTCACCCCAAAAAAGCATTAATTCCTCATACATTTGGTAATAATGAACCACATCTAATAGATCATAGCTGTAGCCCAATCCTTTTACTGCGAAGTGCTGCTTATAATTTGACCAACACGTTGCCGCAGGATTTCTTTTGACGTGAATAATTTTAGCCTCTGGGAGAGCACTACAGATTAGGCTTATATAGAGGAAGTTGTCCGGCATCTTATCAGTTACAAAAGGTCGGCCTAGTGACAGTTTTTTTATTTCATTTAGATACTGATTTCTTAC